>Ga0115848_100010_pt2 | contig 22643 bp, 17 predicted proteins | sample InSIn3gowninarea_FD_83862 | JGI IMG/M metagenome (GOLD analysis project Ga0115848, IMG submission 83862) | reverse complement strand
CCAAAAGTTATGTAATTTATGTAATTGGCCCTTGTGGCATGTACAAGGCATCAAATCTTGTAATAGAAGAATTGCTATCTAAAGAGATCAAAGGTAACCAAAATGATCATTTAAGAAAGAGGAGCTAAAGCAAAGGATTAGAACATCATCTTGCCCAACCAACAACAATGTTTCTTAACACCACCCATCTCAAATTCGTTATACCCTTCATCCTTTCTTATGCATTTCAATTTTTGCTTGTGGATTCACATATTTGAGGCCATTAACAACATTTGTTCGCATGAAATATTATTATGTTTGAAGTTGGATATGTAATACTCATTTTTTGGATCAATACTTCAATTCATGCATGCAACTCCTTTAAAACCAGACCAGTAGCAATGTGCTTACTGATTTTAAGGTGCTAGCAGCGTGGATTTCTTATAAATCCTTAGAGCGGTAATTTGACTGCCTAAAGCTCATTGGTGATCAGAAGGTAGGCATGTGACCACCCATTTTGCATGCCCTCAAAATGCTCTATCCATTTATGAGATTTGTACATTAGTTATTGATCATATATGGCTTGTATAAGCTCATACACATTATATTATAGATCATATTAATGAATTATTTATTTAATTCATTATTTTTGGTCTACATGATCATCACTTCAAAATTAAAAATAATGATAAGAAAAAATGATATTTGATTATGGAGTGATGGTTGATTTTGATTAAGCAAGTTGTGTAAGCTTAAGAGATAAAAACTAGATAGAAGGAACATTACTTTATATTAGAAAATTTTAAGAAAATATCCAATTAGATTATAGGTCATTCCATTATGTTGTATTTAAATGTAATGTTTTGAAGGATTTAATAGAAGAACAACCTTGTATGATGAACCTAGTGGTTTTCATATGATTGAATCCATATGATATTTACTTGAAGATCATAAAGAGCCTTATGTTTTACCATAGCATTGCAAGTAAATATTTTTTTGTCTAGATGTATTGGATAAAAAAATATGGTTTGTAATTGACTTTAATCTTAGAGGAAAATATATTGTATATCTTATTTATGAAGATGATAATGACATTTAAATTATTAGTACAATGAACTAAAAGCATTCAATATTTTGATCCTTATTTTTGTTGATGCTATGTATTTGATTATATTGCATTTTAAACAAGAGTCCCATGGAGGTCGTAATGAAGTACTAAAAATATTTCTATTTTATTGCATCCTTAAACTTCATTAAATACTTGGATTACAGAGAGTAGACTTTTCATAGTACATTAAAGACTATATTTCATTAAATACTTGGTTTATTTATTTGATAATACATTTGTCCATAAAGAAGGAATTTTGTTGTTTACTTGAATTTTTTGCTCTACGATGGAGGTTATGTAATCTAGTCATTCTAGTAATAAATTTATGATATGAGAGGAAACTTCATTATTTGGTATTCATCTCTATTTTACCATCATTTATAACATCACCCAAATCATTAAACAATGCAAAAATGTTAGCAAAATTTCTTATTTGATGCTTATATGAACTTGTAGCATCATCCTTAGTGACAAATATAACATTGTTAGTAGCATCAAAACCTACAAAAAATGGTAAAAAATATTTTTACACATTATATTGCATGTTGTTTCTAGTAGTGTTAGAATTTTTTTTACCACTTTATGATGCCTATCCTGACGCTACAATGGGTTATTGTAGTAGTGAATTCCAATTGTTGTATTGATTTATCTATGATCAAGAGTCATATAATACGACCACTTTTATCATTTTTATTCATATGTATACCCAAAATAATTCTTCCTTTTTAACCTTTCAAATTATCTTCTCCTATGGAATTTGAACTTGGGCTTATCCATGAGGCTCCAAGGTATGTACCTTATTTTTCCCTTTATTGGTTATACAACCTAACTATTCTTTAACCTCTATTATGCCAATACATTCTTCATCTTATTGGAAAATATTCATTAATTTATTATTACCTTTGTTTATAATTTTAGGCTTTCTCTTTAGATGTAATTTATAATACTTATCAATTTTGTGCCCATCTACATTACAAAGATAATAGAGAATACTATTTTTATGCATTGCTACATTAGTCTTCTTAGTCTAATTTTTATTTTGCTTCTATAGCTTTATTTCCTTCTTAATACCATTTTATTGATTTCAAGTTTGTTAATATTGAATTGGTCTATTACTTTTCATATCCAAGTATATAGCCTTTACACATGCTTCATTTGTGATACTCAAATTGTAACTGCCTCAAAATGAACCTTTATTTATTAAATAGTTCATTTTAATTTCTTAATAATGTATTATTTAAAAATGGATTAAAAATATATAAAAATAGGTGTAGACCATGTATTTGACCCTTGTGGCATGTACAAGGGGTCAAAATATCAAATTCATGTAAATTTGTATCATATATAAAGGCATCATTTGATGACCTACGGACAAAGGAGCAGATCATGGGCAAATAATCATTTGAATCTTATCTAAGGATTATAATTGAAGATAATTTGAAGGATTATAACTTGCTTTGTTATTTTGTCTTGTGCATCTATCATTTTGTAAGTTCGTATGTATGTTTGTTATCTGATTATTCATGAATTCACTCATTGCTAAATTTTCGATTGTACTCTTAATTCTACATAATCTAGGGCGTTATCAGCTTTCCTTTTATAAGGCATTGTTAGTGTAGCTTTTCTAGGGCATAGGTGGCATACATTTCATCGAATGTATGCTTGTTCTTATGTATGCTTTTGTAAAAGGGAATGAACATTATATCTAAGTAAACATAAGTATATTTACTATTACATGCTATTTTCATATTTTTGATATATGCATCAATATTTATAAAGTAGAGCAATAGTGCATTAATCAATCCCATTTGCATTAATCACATTATTTAGCTACTACATTTGGTGAACCCAACTATTCAATTTATCTTGCCCTATAGGTGAGATCATGCTAATCCTTCTCACCAAGTTCAGGTTGCCAACATCGTGCATTCTTATTTTTAGGATGCCCATGATGTTGACATGGATCAACTGGGAGCTATGCTTTAGGCCCTGAACATGAATATCATAGAAATATGATAGGAGTTGGTTGTAGCTCAACAACCTAAATCTAATTCAACTAATCCAAGTAGCTCATCCAATACATCTCCACCATCCAATCCTGATGAATATTGTAATAGTTAAATAATGTAATTAACATAAATTACGTTAATTAATGCATTATTGCTCTACAATGTAAGTATTGATGTATATATAAAAAATATGATGCTAAAATGTATCAAAGATATGATCGTATTCAAATATTAAGTTAATTATTTAGATAATATCAAAAGATTAAATCTACATTCACAAAGAAGCATGCTACTAGCACCCTATAAGGAGCATGTCGTTGATACCGTGAAATAAGCGAAATTACAAGTGCGAACAAAAATGCAATGATGAGTAAATTGATAAATAATTAGATAACAAACATGCATGCGATATTGTAGAAAGATAAACACATAAATCGAAATGACAAAGCAAGTTGCAATCATTTGAATGATCTTCAATAATAATATTTGGATAAGCCTTGAATGATTCTTGTTCTATGTTTTATCGATATTCGCTCATGAGTGTATAAGTTATCAAATCATGCCTTTATATATGATACAAGTTTACATGATTGAGATATTTTGATCCCTTATACATATCACAAGTGTATCAAATACATGGCCTACATTTCTTCTAGATATTTTAAATTTCTTTTTAAATAATAGATCATTAAGAAAATAAAATGATTTACTAAATGCATAAAGGTTCATTTTTAGATGGCTACATTTGCCCCTCTTTGGATGTGTGATTGAAGCAATGAAATTACATGTCCAAAGAAGAAGTATAGAAGAATTTTTTTTGATCTTTTGCTGATGTTGTCTCTTGCTGATGATGAATGTATGACGATGAGGGTCCTTATGCTACCCCTCCTTTTGACTTGGATGTCATAGGAAATATCCATGGTAGGTGCAACCAAGGCAAAGGTTGCTAAAGAGATTGTCTTCAGGAATACTATTTGGATGAATGTAGAAATCCATGTCCAAGGTTGGAGATGGAAGATATTAGATGCCTCCTTTATACTATTTCAATCATGAATTTGATTATTTTGTTATATCAGATATGTAAGAAGCTGATGCACTTACATCCATACCTTGAAATAGAGAGGTGATGGTTTAGATGGATGAGAAAACTGATGGAATCCATGCCATTGATGACTTAGAAAATAGTAAGCATGTTATTGATGGCATGAGATATGCTATATTTTATTTTATTCTTTTGGAGCTGGGTACCTGAAATGAAATGTTAGCCATGAAAATAAAACTATGGATGAATAGTAAGCTAGTCATCTAGAGGAGATGATCCAATATCAATAATCTTACTTATGGTTGCATCATCGATTTAGCTTTTTAAGTGAGTGAATTCTCATTAGCCATATCGATGACCATCGATGATCATATGTTTATATGTCTATGATCCAAAGATAGTATGCTTTGGATAGGTTCAAAATAAGAACCAATGGATACACAAAAAAATGAATCATCCATTGGAGATGATCCAATGTCAATAAATTGCTCACAGCTATATCATCAGTTTACTTTTAAGTGAGTGAACTCTCATTAGCTATATCGTTGGCCATCGACGATCATATGTGTATATATCTATGATCCAAAGATAATATACTTTGAATAGGTTCAAAGAAAAATCATATGGATACAAAACAAAATGCATCATTTATTAGAGATGATCCAATATCAATAAATTGCTTACGATTGCATCATCAATTTACTTCTAAGTGAGTGAACTCTTACTGACCATATCGATGGCCATCGATGATCATACATTTATATGTTTATCATTCAAAAATATTAGACTATTAAAAACTATCTTTTTTTTTTGATACACTACTGGCATCATGCTAACAGTCAAGCACATTGTTAGCATCATGGGATATATTGAATTTGACAAAAAAGAACTAGGAAAAGTGCCTTGGCTTTAGATAAGAATGATTGATAGGGCATGATGCTATGCACCTTAAGCATAAAAACCTTTAATATGGATGGTATTGAAGGTTTTGGGTTCCTCCTTGCCATCCATATATGATAACTGGTATGCTCCTAATCCTGTAGCATCAACAACAACATATGGGCCCAATCAATTAGGTTCAAATTTACCTTTGATCTCATCATTAGCTGCTGTTTTGTTTAAGTTCTCTTTGAAAACTAGATCACCCACTTTAAACTCTTTAGCTTTGATTTTCTTACCAAATGCACTCTTAAGCTTAGCATGGTAAACTTTCTGATGTTCAATAGCTTTGATTCTCTTTTTATCCAATAACTCTAATTGATATAACCTTTCTTTTCATGTATCTTCATCCGAAATATCATCTTGTAGGGAAATACTAAGTGAGAGGATCTCTAATTCAAGTGAGACAATGGTCTCATCCCCATTTACTAATGAAAAAGGAGTAGCTCCTATAGCTATCTGAACACTAGTTCTGTAAGCCCATAATGCATATGGTAATTGCTCATGCCAATCCCTTTTATTTTTATCTTATATTTTGGCCAGAATGCTCTTGAGTATTTTGTTTGTTGCTTCAACTTGGCCATTACCTTGAGGATAATAAATGGAAGAAAAGGTTTGTGTAATATAAAACTTTTTACAAAATACTTGCATATCCTTACCTTTAAAATTTTAACCATTAACCATGATCAACCATTGTGACATACCAAATCGAGTGATGATATATTCAGTAAGGAAGGAAATGACTTTTTCTTGAGTGTATGATTTCATTGGGATAGTTTCCACCCATTTGATGGTGCATTCAATAGTTGTGATGATAAATCTATGGCCATCCTTAGAATAATGATGAATCATGCCTATAAAATCAATTCCCCAAGTAGCAAAAGGCCATGGAGAAATAATGGAATGGAGCTCTTGACTGGGTTGCTTTTGTAAATGTGCATGCTTTTGGCATTGCACACATACTTTCACATGATGTTGATAATCTTTTTTCATAGTGGGCCAATAGTATCCAATTCGTAAGAGCTTAGTGTAGAGAGCCTTTGCATGAAAGTGACCATCATACAAGCCATTAGGAGCTTGCTCTAAGGTTTTAGCTATCTCATCCTATGTCAAACATCTTAACAAGGTACCATCAAAAGATCTTCTATATAAAATATCACCAATGAGTACATACTTCATAACAATTCTTCTTAACCTTAATATATCATGTTTAGTATATTAAGGAGGAATGCTTTGATGGAGTTTTCATTTCACCCTTGATGGATGACATCCGTAATTTTCCCCTACCACCTGATCATAAGATCCCAAAGTTTGAGATGTTTAGTGGTGAACAGGATCCCAAATAACATCTCATTAGCTTTTAGGAGGAGTGCTTATTGAAGCTAGGTTCAAATGAGAGGTTAATGGCTAAATTCTTCTCAAGGAGTCTAAAATATGATGCCACTCAATGGTTTTACTCTTTTTTTGGTAAGTCTATTAATTCTTTCAAAACCCTAGTTGGAACATTTATAGGTTAATACAAGCATAATATCAAAGAATAAGGTAATATATCAAAATTATGTGCATTTCATCAAGGAAGTAATGAAACTATAGAGAATTATGTTTTACGCTTCAAAAAGGTATGACAAACTACTCAATTTAAATTAGACAAATATAAAAGTTATTGTATATTTCATGAATCTATCATTCCCATTCTTTGCATGCTCTTAATGCTAAGGATGTTGATTTTAGTACTCTAATCCAACAATTAATACAAAAAGAAAAAATGTTATTATCTTTAAGAGAACTTAAATATACATCTAACACTTTTGCCAAAGATAACAAGAAACCATATACCAAGAAAGAGGAGAAACCAATTCATATGGTGGATAGACCTAAGTCTTCTCCAAAGATACAATGATCTAATTCCTCAAACGACATTAACTACACATTCTCAGTTTAACCATGGATTCTTTTGAGGGACCTAATTAAGAGAGGAATCCTAAAACCTTGACAAAGTTGATGATGATACTCCTTTGAGATGCTTTGATGCATATTATGCCTACCATCAATGAACAAGGTATACAACAAACTTTTGCAAGGCCTTCGAGATAACTATCATAACACTTATGGAGCAAGGAAGATAGAAGATTGATGAACACCTTGCTAAAAAAAGAGATGATATCAATGTGGTCACTCTAGACAAGGAGGTGTGTGCACATTTATAAAGAGGACATCCACGCAATATTCTAAATCCTATTACAACTGAACAAGTAAGCATCCCAGCTAATCCTAAAGTTTATAACATGATTGATCAATTGAAAAATACACTTACAAAAATTACCCTTTATGATCTCATTTCTACTTCTCACATTCATAGGAAAGTATTGTATACTTTATTCAAAAGTGAGACCTTCCCTACTAACATCTTAGTTACTGTATTTTATGAAAAACTTAGAACTATTAGGGAAGGTGATATTATCTTTTTTTACAAGTCTAAAAAGCTTAATCAAGAACTCCTAGATGAATGTTCAACCTTGTATATCACCCCTATGGTAGAATAATGAGAGGTTAAGAGAACTATGGTAGATAATGGCTTAGTTGTGAATATGTGTTCTAACCATTTTTTTGGCTCAATTACAAGAAAAGGATGTAAACATCCCTCCATTAGAGGAAGCTACGTTGAAAATTAGAGCCTATTATAGTTCATTCAAAAAACCACTCGGTATAGCTACCATCATGATTATCACATGAGTTAGAACTATCCCAACTGAGTTTTTGGTATTGAATCCAAGTTATCTTATAACATGCTTTTAGGAAGACCTTAGATCCATGAGGCTATTCCTTCTACATTACATGATAGACTGAAATTTGAATTCCAAGAAGAAGTGCACACAATGTTAGCTAATCTTGAATCTTATTCACTATGCAATGCTACTAACTTTGAGTATATGGACTTAGTGCCATCGCTATTTGAGATAGAACCCTTAGATGATCATAAACCAAGGGAAAATATAGATAAATAGGTGAAAATCATAGAAATAGGTATGTGAACTTACAAAATTGATGATACACACTTGTTTGCATCAATTAAAAACTTAGGATGATACCAAATTTTGGCTATTTTGGGCCACCAACGATATGCTATTCTGCTTCCAAGGTGCCAATGCCATACATATGATGATACTAGTGATCCTTCTAGCTCTTTTATGTCTGATATGATGAACCAATCTTCTTCAGATGATGTCCCTACATCTTTTGATTTAGATAAAACCTTTCCTTCTACTTTTGTTCAAAAATATATGGTTAACAACTACAAGTACAAAGGAGGAGGTTTAGGCAAAATTGAGCAAGGCATGTTTGATTTTCTATTTGTCCTAAGACATAACTTACTAAGATAGGTCTAGGTAGTCATGAGAAAGCAAAATAAAAATGGGGTCCTATAAAATTTGTTAAATCATTTAATATGATAGAGCTATCTAATAATATTGATGAAGATATGTGGATTGATCTTAGCTTGCCTATGGTCTTTGATTATTTTAGTATTGATGATGATTTGCTTGAATGCTTGGGGGCATATTCAAAATTGCCTTAGTCTAACAAAAAATATCATGCCTCTTATGTACTTCATGAGTATGCTTATTTTGATCAAGAAGTTAATTTTCATGATGTGTTACATGGTCAACCCTTCGAAGAAGATGAAATTGCTACTCCCACCATGGAGGACTTGCCATCACTATTACAAAAGAAGGAAGACCTCACATTCCCACAAGAAGAGTTGCTTAACATTAACATTGGCATTATAGATAAAGAGAGATTGCTTCAAATTAGTATAACCCTAACCCCTTACGAGCAAGAAAGGTACAAATCTAAATTCATTGAATATTCTAAAATTTTTACTTGATCTTATGATGATATGCCTAGTTTAGATCCTTCATTTATCATGCATAATTTGCCATTAAAAGCAAGTGCCAAGCTAATTAAAAAAAAGCTTAGAAAAATGCATCCTTCCAAGGCCTTATTAGTAAAAAAGAAGATTGAAAAATATTTGCAAGCTGGTTTCATTAAGCCCATTGACTATTCTGATAGGATGTCTAACATTATTGTTATTACTAAACCAACCGATAAAATATGAGTATGCATTGATTTTTATGAAATTAACAATGCTTATCCTAAAGATGATTTTACATTACCCAATATTGATATGATTTTTGATAGCATAGCTGGCCATGATATGTTATTATTTATGGATGATTTTTTTGGTTATAACCAAATCTTAATCAATCCTACTGACCAATATAAAATAACTTTCATAACCCTTTGGAGTAAGTTTTGTTGGAAGGTTATATCTTTTGGACTAAAAAAGGTAGGTGCTACATATAAAAGAGCCATGGTCACTATGTTTCATGAGTATATTCACAAAATGATGGAAGTATATGTGGATAATATTCTTGTCAAATCATAGCAAGGCCAAGACCATATCCAAACCCTTAAAAAGGTATTCAACATTTTTCAAAGGTACAAATTAAGACTCAAACCTCAAAAATGTGCATTTGGAGTTACTTCTAGAAAATTACTAGGATTCATGGTTTCTAATAGAAGAATTGAGGTAGATCTTAAAAAGGTAAAAGCCATTGTTGACATGCCTTAGAAATTAGAAATAACTAAGAAGTCTTCAAGGAAAGATAAACTCAGTTAGGAGGTTCATCTCATAACTAAGGGATAAATGTAGATCATTTACTCATTTGCTCAAAAAGGATGTCAAGTTTATATAGAATGAGAATTTCCAAAATGAACTTGAAGATATTAAATAATATTTGCTCAATCCCCCATCCTACTTTCTATGGATTTTTTTCAACCTGCGTACTTGTACATTTTAGTCTCCTTGTATGCAATAGGAACCATGCTATGTCAAAAACCTGAAGATAACAATGAAAGGATCATCTATTATCTCAACAAGATATTGATTGACTATGAGATAAAGTACTCTTATGGAGAAGATTTATTTTTCTATGATATTTACTGCTAAAAAATTAAGGTATTACTTGCTATATTGCACCACATATGTTGTTAATCCTATTAATCCTTTGAAATATCTTATGGCTAAACAACATTTATCGCAAAGATTTACAAAGTGGCTAATGTTATTGCAAGAATTTGATATTAATGTGGTGAAAAAAAATCTGTTAAGGGATAGACAATTACAAATCTGATAGCAGATTTTCCTCAAAAAGGTGAGGAGGTTGTCCATGAAGAATTTTTTGATATTTTTAAGGAGGAGCAATGATACCAATGGCATGATGACTTGTCAACGAGGTACCAATGATGTGAGTTTGATGAGATATCCATCCTTGATGATTATATTTATCTTTTGGAGGATGAGCTTGTAGTTTGGACCCTATATTTTGATGATTCTAGGTGCATTCATGGAGGAGGTGCAAGTATTTTTTTGGTCTCTCCTACTAATCAGGTGATCCCTATCACATACAAATTGGATTTCAAATTTACTAATAATATGGTTGAGTATGAGGCTTTGATACTGGGATTGAAGGCTACTTTAGAACTAAAAATCACAGTCATGAAAATTTATGGGAACTCATAACTTGTTGTCAACCAAGTGAAGGGTTGTTATGATACCAAAGATAAGAAACTAAAGCCCTATAGGGTGGTTGTGATTAAGTTGTTGAACAAACTTAACATGTATACTATTAAGACAATTCCTAGGACTAATAACATATATGCAGATGCTATAGCAAATGTAGCCTCTTTGGTACCTATTGAGTTTGAAGATGAGGAGACCATTCTAACTATTTGTAACTTGAGTTCTCCATCTTACAAAACCCATCTTTGTTCCATTTTATCTTATCTTATTTCCAACGATGATGCTTTTCAAGATCGGTACTTTGATATCTATAGCTACTTAAAAGATGAAAGCATCCTTTCTAGATATATTAAGAATGATAGATTAAGATTGAGAAATATTGCTATGAAATATGTTATCATTGGTGATATTTTATATAGAAGATCTTTTTATGGTACCTTGTTGAGATATTTAACATAGAATGAGATAGCTACTACTTTAGAGCAAGATCATGATGGATTATGTGGTGGCCATTTTCATGCCAAGGCTCTCTATACAAAGATATTGAGAATAGAGTACTATTGGACCACTATAGAGGATGATTGTAAAACTCATGTGAAAGTATGTGTGCAATGCCAAAAGGATGCAAACTTAAAAAAACAACCTACTCAAGTCCTTCACTCTATATTTCTCCACGTCCCTTTGCTACTTGAGGCATAGATTTGATTGGCATGATTAACCCTCATTCTAGAGAAGGACATAAATTTGTCATCATAGCTACTGAATACACTACCAAATGGGTAGAAGCCCTCCCAATGAAATCAATTACTCTAGAAAAGGTCATTGCATTCCTTACAAAATACATCATCACTAGATTTTGTGTACCACAAAGGTTAATCATGGATGATGGTCAAAATTTTAAGGGTAAGGATATGCATGCATTTTGTAAAAAGTTTCACATCTTACAAACCTTTTCTTCCTTTTAATATACTCAAAGAAATGATCAAGTTGAAATAACAAATAAACCACTCAAGTGCATTCTTTCCAAAACATGGGATAAGTACAAAAGAGATTGATGTAAGCATTTACCATATGCACTACGGGCTTACAAAACTAGTGTCCGCATAGCTACTGGGGCAATCCTCTTTTCATTGGTATATGGGGATGAGGCCATTATTCCACTTGAATTAAAGATTACTTCACTTAAGATCTCTTACAGGGTGATATTCTGGATGACGATGCAAGAAAAGCAAGGTTGCAACAGTTGAAACTGTTGGATGAAAAAAGAATTAGACCTATTGAACATCAAAAGGGATACCATGCCAAAATTAAGAGAGAATTTCGCAAGAAGATAAAATCTAAAGAATTCAAGATAGGAGACCTAGTGCTCAAAGAGAATATCAATAAAACAACAACAAATAATGAGACTAAAGGCAAATTTGAACCTAATTGGTTGGGCCCATATGTTGTTGTTGATGCAACAAGATCAGAAGCATACAAGTTATCAACTCTTGATGGTAAGGAGGAATCCAAAACCTTTAATACCATCCATGTCAAGCATTTTTATGCTTGACCAACACCAGCTCTATGCTCTACAAATAATCCATATCAAATGCAAGGAAATAACTTCTTTTTGTTTTTTTTTTTAATAATAAAATTCAAAGAAAAACATGACACCAATGATGTGCTTGACTGCCAGCATGACATCGATGGTGTGCCAAATATATATATATATATATATATATATATATATACAATCTAATATCTTCTAATCATAGATATAAAATGTATGATCATCGATGACCATCGATACAACCAGTAAGAGTTCACTCACTTAAAAGTAAATCGATGATGCAACTGTAAGCAATTTGTTGATACTAGATCATCTCTAATGGATGATATATTTTTCTATGTATCCATATGATTTTTGCTTTGAACCTATCCAAAGTATAATATCTTCAAATCATAGACATAAAACGTATGATTGCTGATCGCTATCGATACAACTAATGAGAGTTCACTCATTTAAAAATAAATCATTGGTGCAACTATGAACAATTTGTTGATATTGGATCATCTCCAATGGATGATGCATTTTGCTATGTATCTATATGATTTTTGATTTGAACCTATCCAAAGCATACTATCTTTAGATCATAGACATATAAATGTATGATTGCCGATGGTCATCGATATGGTTAGTGAGAGTTCACTCATTTAAAAGACAAACCAACGATGCAATTGTAAGTAAGATTGTTAATATGAGATCATCTTTGATGGATGACGCAACTTACTGTGCATCCATCATATTTTATAGCTACCACTTTCTTGTAGGTCTACATATCCTAAAGAATAGAAGAAAATACAAGAATACTCACACTACTAGCAACATGCTCATAATCTCCTAGGCCGCTAATGACATACATTTCATTTTTGTTTCACCTCATTGAAAGAAAATCCTCTTTGTTCCTAAGCATGAATGTAAGAGGGAATGGTTCTTGAGTATCTAACATGATGAAATGACCAGATTCATGGTTGAAATAGTACAAAGGGCAACATCTTATCTTCCTTCTCCAACATTAGACATAAATTTCTACAATCATCCAAACATCATCAAAGCATAATTCCTAAAGATAGTCTCTTCAACAACTTTTGCCTTGGTTGCACCTACCAAGGATATTTCATAGGGAATCCAAGTCAAAAGGGGACAATCATAAGGACCTTCATCATTCATCTATCATCATTTGACGATACAATCTTCTTTTATAATTCTTCTTTAAATATGTAATTTCATGGCTTCAATCACACATCCAAAGAGGGGCAAATGTAGACACCTCAAAATGAACTTTTATTTATTAAATAGTTCATTTTAATCCCTTAATAATGTATTATTTACAAAAGCGATTATAAATATATAAAAATAGGTGTAGGCCATGTATTTGACCCTTGTGGCTTGTACAAGGGGTTAAAATATAAAAGTCATATAAACTTGTATCATATATAAAGATATCATTTGATGACCTACAAACAAATGAGCAGATCATGGGCAAATAATCATTTGAAGCTTATCCAAGTGTAGACATTTCAAAATGGACCTCTTCTTATTTAGCAAATCATTTTGATCCCTTAATAATGTATTATTCATAAAGGGGTTAATAATGATTAAATAGAGGTGTAGGCCATGTATTTGACCCTTATGTAATGTACAAGGGGTCAAAACCTAATTAAGAATATTCATATATAAAGGTATCCAAGATATACAAGGAAAAGAGGAGACAAGAGATCAAGGAGAAGGCCTTGAAAAGAGTAGATTACATAAGACACATGGGCTCTATCAATTGAAGATGAGATAGAGAATCGAAGACTCGAATTAAGAATAGCCTTGCAAAGCTAACCTTTGAAACATATCAAATTTGTAACAAGAGAATATCATATTCTTATTCTATTGAATATTCATTATTATTGATATTCATATGTTCGATCATCATATTACTCTTTGTCACACCTAAGATTTGTCTCCTTCCATGGTGCTAGCGATGTACTGCTATTAGGGTGCTAGCGCTATGCTTTTGTATACATAGTTGTTCATTCATAATTGCTACTTTCGTTATTTAACTAAGTGTATGTGCTTAACAAAATGAATTTGTATGTTTAATCATTTGTTATCATATTCCTTACTTTATGTGAACATAAACTAGACCTAATGGTGCATGTGTTAATCCCTTTAGCCCCATTAACCATTGAGCATAATTTAGTGTCTACATCTGGTGAACTTGATATTCTTACACACCTAGGACTTCATCTAGGATACATTCTTGTGTGACATCATGACTCCATCATCATTATTGTTTCTTCCCATGGAGTCAATGATCCGAGTTGTAGCTAGAGCTAATACTCATCGTAGGGATTATTTTGCTTCTACTCCTATTGATAACTTTTCCACTCATGCTAATTCCAAAATTATGGATTTTTTTCAACATATATCGAAAGTATTTGAGATAATTAAAGTAGTGGATAGTCCATGTAACCTAGCTCATCTCCCTCTCCCAACAAAGATAGATAGGATTCATGAGCTTGATGGGATCCCTCCAAGAATCCAATCTATCCAAAAAATCCTCTCAGATCCTCAATGCTTACACTTCTTTGTTATTAACAATGCTTCCCTTATCACATATATTCTTGCTAATTCTTTGGACTTTGATCCTTACCACATAGATATAGAATCAAGTGCTGATTTGATCCCTTCTACCACATCTTCACCAAAGGGTATACCTCTTAAAGATATTCTTAATATGGGTGGTATATTAATCCATCCTCACGATGCGACCGTTGTGGATCCTCATTTTACTAGTCATGATTCAATGCATGTTGTAGAGTCTGATCCATCAATCATTGATGAATATGCTTCTTCTGATAAAAATTCTTGGATTTTCGATGATGAGGAAGTATCTACAACTTTAGATGATATTATTCCTTTCCTAAAGGTTCTTCATCCACCTTCTTCTATCATTTCAAACCCACCCCATGAGTTGGATAGAATTCCTCCACATGTGAATTCTATTAAGCAGGTCTTATCAGATTATCAATGATTATGATTTTTTGTTATTAATAATATTGCTTATCTTATAAATCTTATTACTAACCCACATATCCTCGATGGTTACTCTGATATGGCTTTTGATGAGGTTAGTTTGCCTCCGCCTATAGATCCTCCTCCATTGGATGGTCCTTTTTAACTTCCTCATGATGATATCGATGTCCCTACCTATTCCCATGATACAAGCATCGTGGACACCTAGGCTTCTTTCTATATATTGATAGAAGATGAACCTTTTGATCACTATGTTGTGTCTACTGCTGATAGTTCAATTGTAGGGTCATCAAGCCTATGCAAGATTTTGATCAACCTGATGATGATATTGGTGGGATCCTTCATTCCCCTAAAGGTAAGTTTGATTCAGGTGAGCTTTCCATCTTAACTGATGATATAGATGTGTTGATTAAATAAACATTTGCTCAAGTTATTAAGGAAGCCTTTAGAATTCAACCTAACTAGATAGCTGAGGAACACACTATTAAAATAGATGTTATCTTCGATATGTAGGAATCTACTGATTAGTGTAAAGAACCTCCACACATTCAATTAGAAATCTTAGCCAACCGTTTGTATACTCTTGACCAAGATGGAATCCATCGTATGAATCTATTTGCCCATTTACCTCCAATTTTACCCTGTCTAGCACAAAATACACAACCCCATCCTTTACCACCGTCTCCCCCCACCATCCTGAGGAATTATTAGCTCCATTAGTACCCCTTATTTATTTTATCCATATTATCTACAAGGGCATGCGTCACTTTTCTCCACACATATTTGGAATAAGGTCAACCGTAATAGTCCTAATTGAGGGCATAGGTTATAGGTAAGGTTTGTTTCTGCATATGAAAGTGTGTTTGGATGGCAAAACCTCCCCAGATACACAAGGTCATTGCTTAATATTCTCCTATCTTCTTAGATATTGTACAATAGTTAATTAGGGTACTTTTTGGTATTTCTTATGCTTTTTTTTTTTCTTGATTTCTTGGTCCTCTTTGTTTCATTGTGATAGCAGCCTGCCATTTGTAGGGTGATGCCATTGTGCATCCTTTCTCATCTTGTCCGTAACTACTCTTAATTATTTTTCAAACTCACCATGCCCCTTTCTGGGTCACATTGGGGGCATGTCTAATAGTCTAGTATGACTCCATGTATTTTCATGACAATAATAGGGCATTAATGGTGTACCAATATTAGAGTTTACTACCATTCTAAACCAGGCCTCATTGCATTACTTCATTCCATCTAATTAAACCAAGGATCGATACCCAAATTCAAAGTGTATGATGGAGTTTTTCATGTATTTGTGATTACATGCTTATCGATGCCTCATATTTTGATAATTATTATGTTGATATTCTCTCATGACATCATGATGCAGGATAGGTAACTCGTTTGGCCTTGATTTATATTTTATTTTTTCATGATTTATATTTATCACCATAAGATACTACTACATGCCCACTATTTATCCAACCATAGCCCATATATAAACATGTTGTTGCAAGCATGATTTTATCTTATCTATTCTACCTGATGGTAGCTCGAAATGGTCATTTTGGTATGAGACACCCTTCCGTGTGTCCATGTCTTGGGGCACCATCCCCTTCCCTCCTATTTTTACACTACAGGGCATCCATCTTTGATTCTCATGATTTATTATCCTCTTGATCAAACAGAATTTATGCTCCTTTCTCCTTCAAATTTAGCGCATCTAGTACTTTATCTTATGCTATCGATAGCCTAGAAGTAGAAGTTTTACGATGTCCTCACCCTATAATTGTTACAATTCAAGTAACTTGGGGGCATACTACTTTTTCCTCTTTTATCAATGCTTTGATTTGATATTTGTTGTAGGATAAGCTTCGAATTCACACCAAGATCAACTTTATTTTAGACTGGTCCAAATAAATTGGCCTATTTCAGGTTTCCGAAATCATGCCTCCCTCATGGCAAATATTAGGGCATTTCTTGATCCTATGCTAATTGATGTTATACACATCAAATTTGGCCTTCGATACAATGAAGATCTCAAGTATATGTTTGAGGTAATTTTACCTATCTTCATCATCATTCACATGTATATCTAATCATGCTCATACAATACTAATGTTGGTTTTTTCATGATCTTCCATGAGCTATCTTTGCTATGTCTTATAGGACTCTTCCTTGATGTAGCTTATATTATATTGATTTTGTCCTTGCTATACTCAATGTTTACGGGTCATAAACACATACATGATCATTGATGGCCATTGACATAGCTAGTGAGATTTCACTCACTTAAAAGTAAATCGATGATGCAACTATGAGCGATTTGTTAACATTGGATCAACTCCAATGGATCAAATATTTTTCTATGTATCCATATGGTTCTTGGCTTTGAACCTATCTAAAGCCTAATCTCCTAGGGTCATGGACTTAAAATATATGACCATCAACAACCATCGATATGGCTAGTGAGAGTTCACTCACTTTAAAGTAAACTGGTGATGCAACTTTGAGCTATTTGTTGATATTGGATCATCTCCAATTGATGATACATTTTTCTATGTATCTTCATACTATCTTCGAATCATATACATATAAATGTATGATCATCGATGGCCATCAACATGGCTAGTGAGAGTTCACTCATGTAAAAGACAAATCGATGATGTAATCGTGAGTAAGATTACTAATATTGGATCATCTTTGATGGACAAAGCAACTTACTATACATCCATCTCTCTATTTTATTGCTAACACTTTGTTTCAAGTACATCCACCTAAAATTTTAAAGAAATACATAGGAGAACTCATGATGTCAACATCATACTCATAGTTTCTCAAGGCACCAATGACATGCCCATCATCATAGATTTAGTACATTCAGATCATCACCTCTCTATTTTTTGACTAGGACGTAAGTGCACAACATTCTTGAGTATCCAACTCAGTGGAAAAGGCTAGATTCTTGATTGAGATAATTTAAAAGCGGTAAATAATATCTTCCATTTACAGCATTGGATGTGGATTTCATCCAAACATCATCTTCCATCTCCTACCTAGGGTATGGATTTCTACAACTACATAGCATCATTCTTGGAGAAATAGATTCTTCATTAGCTTTTGCCTTGGTTGCACCACTCAAGGATCTTTCTTGGGGCATCCAAGTCAAAAGGGGGGCAACATATGGACCCTCATCACCATCAGTTAATCACCATCAGTTAGATTCAACATCAACAAATGATAAAAAAACTTTCTTCTATCTTATGGCTACACTTCTTCTTTGGACACATGATTTCATTGCTTCAATCACATATCTAAAGAGGGGAAAACATAGACACCTCAAAATGAACCTTTGCTTATTTAGCAAATCATTTTGATCCCTTAATGATGTATTATTCATAAAGGGGTTAATAATGATTAAATAGAGGTGTAGGCCATGTATTTGACCCTTATGTAATGTACAAGGGGTCAAAACCCAATTAAGAGTATTCATATATAAAGGTGTCCAAGATATACAATGAATAGAGGAGGAGATAGAAGATTAAGGAGAACGACTTGACAAGAGTCGATTACATAAGACACATTGGCTCTATCAATTGAAGATGAGATAAAGAATCGAAGACTCAAATGAAGAATAGCCTTGCAAAGCTAACCTTTGCAACATATCAAATTTGTAACAAGTGAATATCATATTCTTATTCTATTGAATATTTGTTACTATTGATATTCATATGTTCGATCATCATATTACTCTTTATTGCACCTAAGATTCAGCTCCTTCCACGGTGCTAGCAACATACTGCTACTAGGGTGCCAATGCTATGCTTTTGTATACATAGCTATTCGTTCTTAATTGCTACTTTCATTATTTAGCTAGGTGTATGTGCTTAACAGAACAAAACTGTATGTTTAATAATTTGTTGTCATATTCCCTACTTTATGTCAACATAAACTAGAACTAATAGTGCATGTGTTAATCCCTTTAGCCCCATTAACCATTGAGGACAATTCATTATCTACACCAAGGATTATCATTGAAGATCATTTGAAGGATTATAACTTGCTTTGTTATTCTATCTTGCACATCTATTATTTTGTAAGCTCACATGTATGTTTTTTATTTGATTATTCATGAATTCGATCATCGCTACATTCTCAATCACACTGTCAATTCTACATAATCTAGGGCATTGGTGATGTACCTTTTCTAGGGTGCAGGTGACATACATTTCATCAAATGTATGCTTGTTCTTGTGTATGCTTTCATAAAAGGGAATGAACATTAGATCTAAGTAAACACAAGTATATTTACTATTACATGTTATTACCTATTTATGATATATGCATCAATATTTACAAAGTAGAGCAATAGTGTATTAATAAACCTCATTTGCATTTATTACATTATTTAGCTACTATAAAAAGCATCATCTTTGTTCTAGGATAATAGTGTGATCCTTCCTTATACTTCTTCAAAATTAATGGGCCTTGCCAATTAATGTTCAATAACATTGTTTGATTTCCAAACTCAATGGTGTAATCTTGAATATCTTTCCCTTGTTTCTACCTTAAAATATTTCCCTCTCTCCTCCATCTTTTCATTGTAACCAACATGAAAGAATTGATATCTAGCTACAACCATAATTAATGTCCATGTTTGTATAGATAGTTTATTATCAAGAGAAAAACCAACAACATATGAATCCCACCATTTTAAAGAGTGACCTCTAATATTCAATATAATAGAACTCATTTTTGGGGCTTCATATAATGCTTAGTACTAAACCCTTAACTATTTCAACTAATAATCCAATTTTTTAGGTTCAACTTTCCATGGTAAACCAATATGTATAACTTTACCTTCATTTTAAATGGGTTTGCCATAAAAGGTACTAAAATGGATGTATAAGCTCTCCTTCCTATCTCACAGGAATCTTGGGCTCCTCACTTCTATATTAAATCAATTCATCTTGCAATATTTCCAACATCTTGGTGAGTTATGTGTCCTCCATCTAGAAAAATCTACTAAGAAATTCCTCATCAAATAATCACTCTTAAACTATTGAAGTTCTTCTCAACCTTCTTCCAATTTTTAGGTTGTAAGAAAATAATTCACCTTGCTAATACATTCTATCTTACATACAGACCTCAAGAAACAACTTATTCTAATACCACTTAATCCATAAAAATAACCAAAGTATCATTATTATTATAATTACAAATTTACAATTCAAATGAATTATGTAATCCCAATGCAAATGTAAGTGTAACTAACTACTATAGAATAATAGTATAATTTATAATAACATTCACATAAAATAAGAGCACAAAGATTTATAGTGAAAAAAATCTACTATAGGACAAAAATTAATCAAGAGGTCATAAGCATTATTAAAATAATATAGAGCTACAATATTAAGACGGTACAATAACATTTATAATATAATTAATAATAATTACCTTTATAATAAATGTAGATGCCTAAAAATGAATTTCTTTATATTTAATAATTCATTTTGTCTACCAGAAAATCAACCCTGTGAGCACACAAGACAAATAATTAACACAACTGATATTTTATTGTTTTTCTTGATAGACCTCAATTACAGTGACAGATATTTGAATCTGTTGCCTTATACGAAAGGGCTTAAAATGTGATAGATGTAACAAGCATGAACAACGCAGCCTAATACTGGCAATCCTGTGCAGTGTAGGGTCGCCGGCGACCCTGTATAGGTCGCTGGCGACTGAGATGAAACGCCGACGTTTGTAGCAGAACGCCGGTGACTGATGTCTGGGCGGTTGTGAATTTTGAATTCTTTTTCCCTTGTCTTCTCGCTGCTTGTGAACTGTTGGTGTTTGATCCTGCAATGTATCTATTCTTTAACTCATTTCAGCACCTGTGGACCCTGTACACATGCCAAAAATGACACATCAAACATACCTGTCCATCACAAAAATCTAACTAAAATTGAAGAGATAATGACATGAAAAATATGAAATAGACTCTATATCTCTTATCTTATTTTTGCAGCATAACGTTACTTCGCATTCGGGTCTCATTTCACTTAGCCTAAGCTTGTATTTATACTTTTTTGCAGGGTGTACAGGTGTGATTTTCTAAGGCTGAAAAGGGGGAGTCAAAGCTCATCTTGAGCTTAGAATAGCAATGGCGGATAGGGTCTGATGCCACCGCAGGCCATGACTCACCCTCTCTATCCACAGTATCTCGGATAGGGAGTTAAATCACGCGTCTATCTTCCATTTTTAGTTTTTGGTTAAATGTTGCAGAGTCGCCGGCGTTTGTGTTACGAACGCCAGCGACCGGAGATAGTCGCCGGCGTTCGACTTAGGTCGCCAGCGTTTGTCCATTTTAATATGAAGGTGTTAAATTTTAGTGTCTACATTTTGCCCCTTTTTTGAATTATTAATAAAATATGATATTAATAATTTCAAAAAATATCATTTGTAAACTGTTTAACACTCATTTTGATTTAATTTCTCTGGTAAACTTAAAATTGTGTCTCATCAATTTTTGATATGATGCGTTCTCATTTAACATTTGATGTAATTTTGAAAACATATTTTGAATATATCTTCGAAATAACTGTTTTTGGTAAGACAATGTGTCGAACTTGTATGACAGTTGCATGACATTATGTCATTTTTTGCATGTCTAAGTGCACATGTACCATTTAAGTTTTTCTAGGTATATATTTTTATAATGATGTTGCCTTTTCTCCTGACAACGAGGTTTCGAGATGATCTCATGTAATAAATGAATCATCGCATTATGTCATTCATTGATTTGACCAAATTTTAAGGTTATTTGAGAAAATTTTAACATTTTCATGATCATTTTGACAAACGCTGCGTTTAGAACCAAACGCCGGCGTTCCAATCGAGTCGCCGGCGTTCGACTTTGAGTCGTCGGCGTTCCATGTTTGACCGATTTAAAAAGAAAAAGTTTTAACTTTTCTTTATTCATTTGTTTTGACAGCTGTCACTTTCTTGTCTGCCACCACCACCCTATTGTCGTGATTTTCTTGATTTTCAGCCGTCGATTTCCGTTGAGATCATCATGCCTCCACGTAGACGCTCTGCTGGACGTTCTCGACCTATCCGGGAAGAGGTAGGGTTTTAAAATAATATTATTTTTTGTTTTTTGATTATAATCAAAAATTTAACCGTTTAAATTTGAAATAGGAACCGTATATATTGTTTATTAATTATTTTTATCATTTTTACCGGACTAAAACTGAACTTTAGGCTTGTTTTTAAGTTTTTTAGAAAAAACCCGCCGCGGTCGCCGACCTAGGCCGAGCGACTGACAGGGTCGCCGGCGTTCGGTACTCGAACGCCGGCGACTGAGGTTGTTTAACTTGGAACGCCGACGTTCCAAGATGAAACGCCGTTTT
>Ga0115848_100127_pt1 | contig 22657 bp, 28 predicted proteins | sample InSIn3gowninarea_FD_83862 | JGI IMG/M metagenome (GOLD analysis project Ga0115848, IMG submission 83862) | reverse complement strand
TGTCGGTTTGGAAGCAGAGGATTTCGTGGATGTGGACGTCTGGGAGGTAGAGGTCGAGTGGGGATAATTTTGTGGTCATTGTAACAGTTCAGGGCAGCGATGATTGTAGTGTATACGAGTTTTTCCGATTGGGTGTAGTGGCATTGTGTGCGGGATTGGGGTGTTGTCTTACTTATGTAGAGAAATGAGACGGAACTGCCTTATCTTCGAGGTAGTTGAGGATGTGCATCTGCTAGAGAGTATGCGGCAATATAAGCGCGACATCTGTCACGAATGCCTTGGCAGGTAGAGAGGTATCAGATTGTTGTCCGGGCAGGAATGTTGTGATCGACATGACGATGTTGTGCGTGAAGGGAGGAGGCTACAGCACACGGATATCACTGTCTTGGTAAGGTATATCGGATGTCACTTCACAAGTCTTGAATGTGTATCATATGGCAATCGGTCATGTTTCGTGTAATGCCTCAGAGTGAAAAGTCTTGGAGTTCTTGGGAAGCGGCGTGGCGGTGGCGAATCACTTTAAACACGAACCGCAAGGTACCTTAGCTGATCGAGCACATTTTTGGCGTTCTTAGTAAAGTTTCTCCGCACGCACACAAAATTATAGGTGTCGGTGTATTACAAGGACTATGATTTCGACATAGGGACTACTATATAGAACTGCCACTTCACCTTCCTCCTTTTACTATTCCATCATGAGTAGCCTCCAGAGATCTATTCGATTGATCGTCTTACGATGCCATCCTATTACCGACTAGCTGTTGCCATACTAATTCAAGGAAGGCCTACATCTGAATTATTGGGTATGCGGGACAGGATGAGAGTAGGAGATCCAGTACACTCGTCGATGAGCTTATGAAGCTGACCAACTAAGCGCAATCGTTGTCGGGTGAGGGAGCATATCCACCTCAAAGAGAAATGTATTACATCTTACCTAGATAAATCTGCTATTGTACAAGAAAAGACCGTCACACAACAGAATAATGTCTCTTTCTAGCAACGACCACTCCATACGCTCATGATATCCAAAGCGCAGCCATTGCCTTACCAGCTTCTCCAACATCCTTTTTTCGCCTCCAAAGACGATGAACATCTAACCCAGAAACGCAAAAGCCTTGCCCAGAAACCCCGTTGGTGCATTTGTATCAATCTCCATTTCGTACTCATCCACTTCCTTCCTGCCTGAATACAGATCCGCGTTTCGGGGCACGACAAATCCCTGCCTCTTCCACAACTTATGTCCTGCATACAAGACCACAAACAGAATCAAACTGATATACGAGATGAAGAAATCCTGTGTGTCCCAAGGCATAAAACTAGTGAAGCCTTGCGTGAAGATGATTAGAATGTTGAAGAATAGTCCGTAGTAGGAGAACCATGGCTGGAGAAAGGCTTTGTACGGCAAGCTCTCACGTTTAATGCCTTGAGCCTTGCAGGCGCGCATGAATGCAATGTGCGAGGCGTTTATACATCCCCAGGCGATGAAACCAGCGAGACCGGAAATGTTGACGAACCAGTTGAAGACGGTGGTGGCGGTTGAGCTTTCATTGAGGAACCCGAGCAGGCCGAAGGCAGCGGTGAAAGCGACGGCAATGTATGGGACACCGCCCTTTGTGGTTATTGTGAAGAATTTGGGGGCGTGGCCTTCATTGGCCAAACCAACAAGAATACGGGAGCCGGAGTAGACGTTAGAGTTTGCGGCAGAGAGGACGACACATAGGAGCACTGCGTTGATGATGCCTGGGAGTGATTTGACGCCGGCGAGTTGGGCAGCGATAACGAAGGGTGAGGCAGATGCGTCAGAGTTCGTGGAGAGGAGGCCATCGTTGGTGTATGGGATAAGAAGACCAATGAAGAAGATTGTTCCAACAAAGAAGAGGAGGATGCGCCAGAAGGTCTTCTTGATAGCAGAGGGAACAACCTTGCGAGGATTGGCACATTCAGCAGCCGCGACACCAACAAGTTCAGTACCTTGGTAAGAGAAACCAGCCTGAATGAGCACAGCCCAGAAACCAACAAATTTGGCGGTTGGACCTGGGTCGAGGATGTAGTTCGCAAAAGCGCCTGGGTTGCCCCATGTGTGGAAACCGAGGTAGCCTTGCTGACCAGCACCAGCATCAATGCAGATACCGAAGATGAGGAACCCAAGCACAGTGATGACCTTGATCATTGCGAACCAAAATTCAAGTTCACCATAGAAAGATACTGGCAAAAAATTGAGTCCAGTGATCACAATCCAGAACACACCGACGAAAATGCCTAAATTTAGGTTAGGTGCCCAGTATTGGATGATCAGACCAGATGCAGTGAGTTCGAGTGCGTAGGTGATTGCCCATGAAAACCTAAATTACATCAGTCTGTGTCGTGCAACGGTTTTGTTACTTGAAACCGACCAATAAATCCAACCCATTGAGAAACCAAGCGAAGGATCCACGAAGCGTCCAGCATAGACAGAGAAAGCACCCGCTATCGGCATGAAAGTGGCCATTTCCCCTAGAGCAACCATGACAGAGTAAACAATAGTACCGACGAAGATGTACGCAATCAGAGCTCCAGCGGGACCTGCTTTAGACAGAGCACCTCCTGAACCAATGAAGAGACCGGTACCGATTGTTCCTCCAATGGCAATCATCTGCAAGTGGCGAGACTGTAATCGTCGCTTGAGGTGCGCAGTCTCGCCCACTTGGTAGTCCTCGTGGTGGTCATGTTCGAACGAAGGGTAATCTGAGCCTGTGCTCTTATTGTCGATTGGCTTCATCTCGACATCAGCGTTCTTCACCATGTTGGCGGTTGTGCGATGGTACAATCGGTATGTCACTCGCGCTTAATAATACTCCAGTGATGGTTCAGTCAGGACTATCGCAGTAAGAGTGTTGCGACAGCAAGCAGACCAGAAGTACAGACACAGCTAAAGATGACCGAACAAGTGAAGATGAGATGACAGAAGGAGACTTTTGACTTGATGACAATTATGAAAGAAACGAGGATTCACATGAATAACTAAAGGCGGACGAGTCAAGCTTTTCTCTCGGTTTTTTCTTATTTCACGTAAGATTTTCTGCCTCAACCACATCCACCTTCTCTTCTCGGGCTCGGATTGGACTATCATCCTCCATTTCCAGGCTCTTTCTCGCTCGGTTTTCTGGTCGAAGCGGTTGTTATCTTTGTCAACCTCGGCGCAGCTTGTTCTTACCTTATAGCCTTTGCTGTATGAAGGGTGTATGGCTGCAGTCTGCTATGCTATGCGCGTGCTGTTCTTTGCAAAGCTTGGCATTGCCACTTGCCCGGAAAGTGCCGGCGACGGAATATTGGCGCATCTCTCGGGGTTAGTAGAAAACATTCAAGAAGCTCGACCGGTTCCCTCTCCCTCTCTGACTGAACGAAGAGTCTTTGCAGTTTGTTTAGATTGAGGGGTTTGTCAAGAAAATTTTGGCCACCTTGGCGAAGCTTGTGTGCTGCATACGCCGAGATGTCAAGCAAGATTGAACAAGCATACCTTAGAGGCAAAACAAGTAATGCTGATTAGCTCCTGTGTCAATGTTGTTGCTCGCACTTCTCTCTTGTGTGCTGTACAGTTTGCGAGCCTCTGACGAGATGCTTCCTATCCTTCTTCTCAGCACTAGATCTTTACTCTACTCTACATCTTCTCGGTTTCACCACACACTGAACAGTAACCATTACCTTTCATTGCAACTACTACATCTTGCGGTATTCGGCACAGACAACTTCCTCCATCAGCCCCACCCAATTCAGTTGCTCCGCGCACGGTACGGCTGCCTGGCATCCACCACTTCAAGCATACTGGAGGCTCGTCACACCCACCAAGCAGTCCGCGTTCAGCATGCAGCCGGAGTACGGTTCGATGCAGGAGAGGCTGAAGCAGCTCGAAGGTAAGTGCGAGAAGCTTGAAAATGAGTGTGAACTGGTCGAAGATGAGAACAAGCAACTCAAAGATGAGATCACGCAACTTAAAGGTGATAACAAGCAACTCAAAGCTGAGAATGAGCAATTCAATGATGAGTGTAAGCGGCTTCAAGCCCTGGCTCACAAGGCTGATCGGCGGAAACACAAATGGCTAGTATTATGTCTCTAGAGGAGACTACTTTCAAAGACGCGAGAGTGGAAGGAACAGCCGATGACCTGATCTTGGAGCAGCTCCGTCCTCTCCTACGTAAGCTGTATGGCAAGCACCTGAATGATGAACTTTGGCTAACATACATTCCAGATAGGATCAACAGCAATGCTAAGAAAGACTCCGAGGAGAAGTACGTCAAGACCAAGAAGCTATTGGATGATTGCGACACTAATCGCTCGCGCCTGAAGGTCGAACTCGCGTCTCGCGGTCGTCCATCCCAAGCAGGTCGTCCAGCCCGTTCTGGCAACAACCAAGCTGCAAATCCAGGTCCATCAAGCCATTCTGGTCCGAACACCTCACGCTCCAAACGTCTTCGCGCCCAAGCTGCTTCATTTATACCTGCAAGCATCCATCAAGCCGATCTCACGAGTCGTCAAGATGCGTCGCACCATGAACAACGTCTTGATGATGATGCAAGCACCACAGTCAACGCGCCTCTACGTGCTGGTTCTCCTCGCAATACCAACCTCCCTCACTCTGCGTCTCCAAGCACGGCAAATAACAACTCTTCGCTTGCTCTGAATAGAGGTCGACAAGCTGACAGTACTTCGTCTTTGTCTCGTAATATCGCTGCTTCTGCAGAGGACGAGAGCCTTTCCGATGCTGGACACACCAGCAATGGCAGTCATAGCTCCACTCCACATCCGGCTAAGCCAGCAGATGGCCACGGCAGTATTCGTTCTAATGGTAGCGTGCAGCTTGTTGCTCACACTCACACTCAAAGCACAACAAGTACGTCCTCTTCCGGAAGCAAGAGAAAGTTATCGCAATCGCTAACATCTTGCTGGACAGCAGCAGTTCGTCATGCTACTCCTAACCACACTCCAAGCGCTTCTGTCAATGGTCGCAGTCATCAGCTCCGAAATGGCAATGGCGAGGATGATGCTGGAGTTCAGTGTCCACCCAAAAAGCGTCGCGTCGACAATGTGGCAGCACATTACGCTAGTCAATTGGCTGACGGTCCGGAATTCATGGAGGCAGCAGGAGCAGCTATAGCGCGAAGAGTGGCTCAATGTCAGACCAATAGAGGCACAGACAAAGATGCAACAGAACCGAAACAAACATCCATTGTTGGACAGCCTCGAAATGACTACGACCAGATTTCGAGTCATCAACAACAAAATGGCAAACTCAATCCCCGCAAAAATTGGAAACCTCGACGCGGTGGCTCTGCTGCGACCCAACGCTATTCATCCCCGTTGCAATTGAGCGATGCAAATAGGGCACCGATTGGCACTAGACATCAGCGCTACCCGCAAGCCAGTCCAGCAGCTGTGGAACATCATATCAGTCCTTCAACTGTAGTCTCTGCTTCACCACAACCTGCAAGAGCTGTTCTTGGCTCACAAAATGGAACTCAACCCACTGGTGGATTTCAAAGCTTGGATGGCGTCTTGGCTTCTACAGTGATCAATGACGATAACACTGGAACCACGACAAACAACAACGACGTTTCAGTGCACAACCCAAGCGAGGAAGAAAGAGCAGCATTCGAGCAGGAAAGAAGAGCAGCAGCAGCTAGGCTCGACCAGGAAAGAAGAGCAGAAAGAGCTAGGCAGGACGAAATCAGCGCTTACGCCAGCAAGCCTTCTTGGGCTCGGGATTCATACAACACAGGTGGTCCCACCTACGAGGATTACATTGCGTAGTGTCTGACGCGCAAATGAGAGTGAGGATGCAAGTTCTGGCTATCAGATCAGAGTCTGAAGGTTTTTGTCTGTTTGCTAGTGCATTTGTGAATCAGAATCATGTGATGTCCTTCAGCTCAATACAAACCTTGTGCGAATACTCATGTCCATCGTTATAACTTGCCAAGGAATACTACTAAAAATGTCTGGCACCGAACCCCGATCCTGATCCTATCTGATAATCTCCCATTCCTTAACTCGCTAAGCTTCTTGTGACGTTGAAATGTAAAAGGTGCCGACCACGTTTAACTGTCAATCCTGATCATGAGGCAACTACGCCAAGCTTTGAATGTGCTCAAATGTGCTAAGCTCCTGCCTTTTGTGCAGTTCAACATCCATAAAAAGCGTTCCTTCGAACGACGAATTTGTTTTTTCTTCACCTTCATCTTCTTCTTTTTCTTTCAATAACAACCGCTGCAATTATCACCAACACAATACTCTTCCATTAGTCTTTATCAACTTATTCATCAACTTCACCAACAATCTTCATCAACAACCTTCACCAGCTTGACCTTTTTTTCGATGGAACCACAAGCTTACCACATCATCTCGTAAATTTTCATACTTCTGTCACATCTTCGAGTCCTTTCGTCAGCTAATACCATGAGATAACAGATAACCAATTTGGGGAAGACCAGCCAGTCTCGGGCCTCTGATACATCATACATACGACGACTGCTTAAGAACCAAGCGATTGGCTGCGTTCATGTATGCCACAAAGTTCCACTGGTCGTACGACTACAACGATTATATAGGGATGCATCTTGCAAGTGTTTTGATTGCTGGTGGCATGGTGCTTTGGGGGAGTATAGCAGGAAACGGTGGAAGGCTTGCGCCTATCGCAGGGCGGCTGCTCTCAATACAACACCTACTACTCGTCGTCCCCATGATGATGAGCGGAATATAGGTACGGAGCTCACTGTTTTGGCAAGATCGATGGTCAATGAAATGGGGAATGTTGTTGTTGGAGGAGCACCTAGGCCAATCTATGATAAGTTCAGAACTCTGTCGTAAGAGGATGCTGGGTTAGCTGACCGATCCAATCAGTAAACGATATATTGCGTTGCAACCTTGATGAACAAGTATTCCTGCGTTATCTTGGGCCACACATTCCAGTAACACAATTGCATGATCTTGCATCCATTGATTCGACTCTTGCTCTTTCAGCGCCACAATCGGTCTCTGGCTGGGAGCTCATTCAATATTCTGGAGCTCAACTATACACAATGCCTGAAATCGGTATGTCCGCGACTCATTTCATTCTATCCTGCCATTCACGAACCGCGACTAACGCTCCGAAGAACCAGAAAACTCGCGCAAGTATGACCGCCACATCAATATCATGCGTTCGAAACCATTATCCATGCGTCTGGCACTCTCTTTATCAACGTGTTCATCCGCCACCAACATCAATGTGCAACCTCAGCGTGCAACCGCTAACTTCTCGCCTTCCTCCGCTTCCACTTTTCTTCCTGCAACGGACTCCTCATCCAATGTCCTTCCACTACCACTGCTTCCCTCACCGAACTTATCTGTAACGTCAGGGACATGATCCCTCACAACTAAATATGTCGGATAGACTGCCAATCCCAAAAGAATAGTATTTACCGCAAGCGGCACTCTACCTCCATACCAATTGCGAGTGTTGAGACCAAATGATACAGCTTGGGCGAAAGACTCCTGACCACGAAGAATACCGCAGAAACGTGCTATTGAATTTCCCAAATCAGCGAATGTACCCGGAAATGGTTAAAACAACGATAGAGGCAAACTTACAAAGCTGTGAGATGTTGTCCGTTTTCGTTGATACTAGATAGTACATCCAATTCTGCAAACTCTGCTGGGCAAAACTCCAGAATACAAGCACAAAGAAGCCTTCCGCGAATCCGGCATCAGTCCAGTCGTACGCGGGCTTGCTTTTGGTGTATTTTTCGTTGATAATCCAGCCGTAGGTCCAGGCCACGATGTGCCAGAAGAGTACCCACCATGCGCCGAAGATGATGCGCTTTTTAACAGGCCAATTTTTGTAGTCGAGAAGTGTGCCCATTAGTTGAGAGGCAAGGAGGGTCGCGAAGTTGCCAACGAAGCCGATAAGAGCTCTGGCACGAACACCAAAGTAATATGTTTGGAAGTTGCCCGCGTATTGGTTAAAGTATGCCGCCCAGAAGATGGGTAGGAGAAGCAAAATATCTTTCCGCTTCAAATCGTTGACAAGTGCCCTCATCTCCTTTGCGAACGAGGCTTCAGCCTTGATGACGACTTTACTTCCGTCACTGCGCTGAACCTGATGTGGTTCGGATAGCAAGAGTGCAATGGGCGCTGCGAGGCATTGGAGCGCGATGAAGACGAGATACGTCTCAAATCCTACTTTGCCTTTTTTCTTGAGGCTGGGAGAGTGATTGAGAGCTAGGACTATCAGGCCACCGAGGAGTGGGCCCCCAGTGCGAAACCAGAGCCAGATGTTCATGTATTTTCCACGTTTTGTTGGTTCAGGGTAGCCCAGGGCGACAGCACCTTCTGATGCCCAGAACAAACCCGCCCTAACGAAGGGTCAGTACAGGCACTCAGACAGGAGGTATCAAAGAGGTAATCGTCAAGCTTACGAGAGACCACAGGTAGTTGCACCAACGAGCACAAGCCATACATTGCCGTATCTGTTGTTGCAGTACAGACCAGCTGAGTAGATGGGATATCCAACAGCACCGAGGAAGAGGGTATAGCGGAGGCCGATACGATTGGCGAGTGGACCACCGAAGAGGCAGAGAAAGCCCATTAGACCGAATACCAACGCGTTCGCAGCATTGACGAGATAGGGTGACTGGGCCCCTCCAGCACCCAACGAGTTCTACGTCTGTCAGCAGGCTGGAAACAAAGAAAGACAGTAGCATTTCTTCATGCAGTATGCTTACCATGGCATTCCACAGTCCAGGGGCAATGAATCCGACTAAACCTATGACAAAAGCATTGAAGAGCGTGCTTCTGTACCAGCGACGAGGTTCTGGGACTTCTGAGTCGTCGTCACCGATGTCAATGACGGCTGTTTCCTTCTCGACAGCCATGTGAATCGAGTGACAGATCGTTGTATGAAGGCTATCTCAATCCAAGACAGAATGAATGATCGTTGTACTTAATATACTTTTCTTGCCGCGAAACTTCTTCTCTGCCATCATGATACATAGTTATGGCGAATATTCCCAACCAAAACCTCCAAGGCCTCCATCTTCACCCTCATACTTGAGATCTGCCCCACTAGGCGAGTTGTGGCTTGTTATTATGCGTTGTTTGTAGGGAGCCCACAAAGTTTTAGTCATGAAGAGGTTCATGATAGGTCGTTGAACGTGACCAAGGCCAACCTCATAACGGTCGACAATGGCGAATACTTGGCGGCGACTGTTCACAGCCAGCTAAATTGTGGTTGCAATAGCCGATGATGAAATCAGTAGCTCAAGTGGTTCGGAGAGAGATGAAGCAACTCAAGTCAAACAGGTGGAAATGCTTTGTGCGATAGCGCGATCAGAGCCTCCTCTTGCGTTCTCAAGTGCTTGTGAAAGACATCACCACCCACTATTCCACACTTCGCAAAATTCAAGATCAAGGCTCGCGAACATCACTTCGCTTCTTTCTCACCAAAAGCTCCTCCCGGATCGTACCAACATAAGCAATACCAGGGAATCCAGCAACAGCCATTCCCAAGCCTGCCGTACTCCAGACGGCAGGCTTAAACTTACCTCTGTCAAGTAATCTCAGGTTAGAGAAGTACCTCGCAATTCCATAAGTAATACCTCCAGAGCCTGTGCCGAGAAGTGCTCCTACAAGAACTTGTGTTGAATTGGGGAAGCCAGTATTCACCTGATCCACTAGACCCAATTGGGAAGCCAAGTGTTTGAGGTGAAACAACTCTCAAACACTGTAGCAAACCAAACTATAGTATATTCATCTATATAGAGGAGCTCATGATCAGTAGAATGAATATCAAGCATTCTGATTCAACGACTTGTTCTTGGTTTTGCTTGCGCTTTGATTCTGCGCGGCTTAGCTTTTCTGTGCTTTGGAGTGTTTCGCTTAGCTCGAGTTGGCTGAAGCGCTCAACTGCTATGCCGAGGGCTATAAAGCCGAGACCGGTGCGCATCCATGCGAGAAAGGTGCGTTCGCTTGCGAGATGCTGTTAGTGTGAATGGTGAGTTTCGTCGAGGAGGACAGGCAGGTAGAGGACTCACATCGCGCGCTGCTGAACCTGTGTTGTCACTAAGAGTAGACCGCGAAAGCGACTGACGAAAGACATAATTATTGTGAATACCATTAGTGATGAGCTCGATGATGAAGAGAAGAACCTGGAAGGTATTGAAGTACAGATACTGGGCTGGATCACGTGACGAGGAGAAGATGATTTTATTCAAGTACATCAAAAACATCACTCATCTTACCATCCAGTCTAGTCGTATGATGTTAACGTTGTAAGAGCAAGTATCATGTTAATGCTAGTTAATATACATGACCAAGCTTACATTACTGTATAAGACAGCACAATACTTCCACGGCAGTTCTGCATGAGGACTTGAGTACCTTACCAGTAAGATACATGTAGTATGTATTCCGAAGAAAGTCCTTTCAGGCTTCGACATCATCTTCATCATTCTTCCCACACACGACACACACGACACTTACCAGTTACACTTCTTCGTCACAGAAGTTAAGTCCTCTCGCACAAATGGGACGAAAGACCTTGCCTGAATGACGACGCGGAACCGGCGGATGCAAGCAATATATCAACAAAGGCTTGGCATTGCTTTATCTTCTTGACACATCACTCTCCATATTCAACCTCACGTACAGCAAGCTAGCGAGACCCTCTCACCGCCTCGTGGACTCTGCCTCGAGGACTCGGTTCAATGTCAGTAAAAGCTATGCATATGGTGCGGAAAAAGCAGTTTGCATGTGTCGCCAGCAGTAGAAGCACTTCTCGCGTTGTGTCACAAAGCAATGTATCACTTCGTCCCTATATCCAGAGTCGAAATGCCACTATCTCTGCACCGGACCATAATTATAACAGTACGTGAACCCTGTTCCTCTTTTGACCAAAATATTACATCAACCACTGCCCCTTGATGGGTAACATTCATTCTCACTAAGCTACAGAACGCGAACGCATCGTAATTCTCGGCTCAGGCTGGGCTTCATTCCCACTCGCCACAGCTCTCGACCCACGCAAATACCAAGTCATCTTAGTCTCCCCTCGCTCCTACTTCGTCTTCACGCCACTACTAGCAGAAGCAGCATGCGGCACGATCGAGCTCCGTACGACTGTTGAGCCCGTACGTGATCGACGCCGTACGCATATACAATATGTGCAAGCATGGGCGGACTCTGTCGATTTCCAGAACAAGAAGGTGAGAGTCGGAGAGGCTGTTGTTGATCCGAGACAAGGGCTTGGATTGACTGCCGGAAGCTCGAAAAGTGAAAATGATAAAGAGAGTGATGAAGGTGAACAGGCGCTGCAGAATCAGAGGAAGAAAGGCAAAATGTTTGACTTGAGTTACGATAAGTTGGTCATTGGCGTTGGTTGTTACTTGCAGACGTTTGGAACACCAGGAGTGAAGGAACATGCGTATTTCCTTAAGGATGTGGGTGATGCCAGGAAGATTCGAAGGAGATTGCTGGAGTGTTTCGAGATGGCTTCGTTGCCTACGGTTACTGAGAAAGTCAAAGACCAACTAATGACATTTGCCATTGTTGGGTATGCATATGCACAATTTATCATTGTTGTGGGAAATCAGGAGCTGACTACCAATTCTGCTTACCAGAGGAGGCCCAACTGGCGTCGAATTTGCCGCCGAGCTCCACGACATCGTCTTCCAAGACCTGCGCTTTCTCTTCCCAGAAATCTCCAAAAAAGTTCGCATCATCGTCTACGACGTAGCACCAAAAGTGCTCTCAATGTTCGATGCAAAGCTAGGTGAATACGCCATGGAAACTCTGCGTAGAGAGAACATCGAGGTACGTACGTCACGCAAGATCGAAGCGCTCGAATCCGGACTCCCAGGTATATCGGAGAATGATTCAAGCATGGCACACACACGCGGCTTGACGTTGAAAGTCAAAGATGAAGCTGATCTAGGCATCGGGATGTGCGTATGGTCGACTGGATTGGCACAGAACCCGTTTGTTGAGAAGAGCTTGGGAGGGACTCACACCTTGCCGACAGCAGATATATATGGACAATTGTCTGATATATCAGGTGGCGCAAGTTGGAGGATCATGCAGGACGGTAAAACAGGAAGTGTTATGACTGACCATCAACTCCGTGTGATGCTTGAACCAGTTGAACAAACTACAACTACAACACCCGAAACAGATGACAGCAACAGCAAAAATTACACCGTCCTCAACAACGTCTTCGCAATCGGCGACTGCGCAATGATGCACGATACAATGTATCCGGCCACCGCGCAAGTAGCATCGCAAAAAGGCTACTGGCTGGCCAAACGTCTCAACAAGAACGATCTAGAGTCCTCGCGATTCGAATTCAAGAATCTCGGCACAATGGCCTATTTAGGCGGCGCAAACGCAATCATGCAGAGTGGTTCAAAGAGTCTGGGCAACGTCAGTGGCAGAATGGCGTGGGTGATTTGGAAGGGCGCCTACTTGACCAAGACGTTGAGTTGGAGGAATAGAATATTGTTGCCAATCTATTGGTGAGTCCTGTGGAAGTCACGCAGAAAGTTGCCATTAGAGCTAACTGGCATTTTTGCACTATAGGCTTACGAATTGGCTCTTTGGGAGAGATATCTCGAGATTTTGATTGATGCATGTATCATTGGCATCAGGGCAGGGACACAAGATGAATTCCTGCATCATTTAGACTTTGAGGAGGTGATAGTATGGCTGGGAAGCTATATGTAAGCAGGACGAAATGGTAGGTCGCGACGGCGTTCACACTACCATGATAATAGGAATATAGCATATAGATTCAAGGAAAGCGCGTGACGAGCACATTGTTTACCACCACCGCACCATACCGCGAAAGCCGAGCGAAAAGCTATACGAAAGACGAGGTCCCTATTATCGCAGAGAAAGCGAGTTATCTATCACCGCAGCCACTTTGAGATATCTTACAAAACAATACTCTTTCAGCACCTCAATAATCGGTCAGCAATCCCCTCGCCCTATCTTTTCTCCTATTTCAATGTCGCACTAGACCTTCATAATCTCATCGCCCAATCCTCTAGGGAACTCAAATAAAAACTGCTCTCTTTTACGCTCGGCAAGCTACAGACAACCTTCCTCGACCTAAACTGTACGGATACTCATTTGTTCGCACATTTCTCAAAAATCGTAACACTTTCGGGGAACTTGAACAAGAATCTCTAGACCAACGAGCTCTCTTTTACGCTATTTTATAAGCTATAGAGCGTGTTGATAACAACCTCGAATAACGGAATATTCTCCATTAGAAAGGGGTGCTGGAGGAAGATGCAAAGGTGCATTGTAAATCAATGTTTCAAACCTTCTCAATCTGGTTTTAAGTCGAGATTACCAATACGCTGGCAGGTGGAGAGGACGGATGAGGTCAGGAGGAGTCATCACACCTTCTTTTATCCTTCTTCTTCTAAGTAACGTGATATCCCTTATCATGTTATATGGATCTGTATTCTAATCTAGCTGATTTTGTTATCTAGAAAAACTCCAGTATTCCCCTCATCTGTGCTTTCCACCTGCCAGCGTTTTGTAATCTCCTAACCTCCTCCCTCCTCCTCTGTCCTCATATACAAAGCAAGCAAGCAAGCAAGCAAATCGGCCCTTGCCTCTCGACCCTTGAGAAAGACAGGCTGCGAATGAACATACAACAAAACTAAGTTGTTCAGTGGAAAAGCGGTTCCGATCCTAATAATACAAACACTATGGAATAATTCGGAGAAAAGCTCGAGAACATAACAACACAAGAGAAGAGAAAAATGGCAAGTACAAAAAATTGATGCAATAACAATGATACAACAAGAGAACTCCATAACCCAATACAAGACGTCAAACAGCCTTTTCTATTTTCAATTCCCAGATCCACACAATTTTTGACCCAAAAAAACGAACGCCTTGCATTCGTCTTAGTCTTCCTTGCATTGGCAGTCAATAAGATCCTCTTCTTCCCTCCCAGTACATTCGTGATATCCAAAAGAAAACTTCCGAGTCCTTCAAAAACAGATAGAAGTAAAACGCCAGTTACGTGGAATCCACAATCTCCAATACCCCATTGGTTCTTCTTCTCCCCCCACCGTTCAATCACATTTCACATTCGTTCATCTTTTCAAAACAGCCTCATACAGACTAGCACTCGCACCAACACACGCATTAACAAGCATGCCCCAAGTCCCAAACGGCATCGACGACTGCACAACCGCCACAGTTCGCTCACTGATGAGTCCCCAAAACCTGACTCCCGCCGGCTGATACACCAACCATACAATCAACATCTTGGCCACACTAAACACAAACGGATCGATGTCGTAGTGATTCGCAGCAGCGTGTCCTCTTCTAGTCTTTGTCGCAGCAGCCATTGTGAAGTTGAAGAACCAGCCGAACAACGCAGGCAGGAGAAGATTGGTAAACGACCAAAATAGACTCGGTGCCCAATACCCCGAAGTCAGCAAGACGAAGAAGTCTGGGAAGCGGATGGCTGTTGGATTGGATGTAAAGGGCGATAGGGCGGGAAGGTTGAAGGCGAAACGCCAGGGCATAGTGACGGTTTGTAAGTTGTATGCTTCGAGGAAGAGACTGAGTGTTTGGACTGCAAGGACGGTGGAGAGGCCTGTACGGGCGGTGTTGAGGTGTTCGTTGATGTGCGTGTCGTACCAGATGTGTTGAGCTTGGTCGGCGATGATGCTGGTGCGGCGCTCGACTAGGTTTGCAATGTCTGCTGGGGATGCGGGAAGGTGCTCTAGCGAAGGAAACTTTTCGAAAGCGGCGTCCATTGTTTGTTGGGCTGCTTTTTTCATGGCTTTTGGTGTTTTGCGGAGCAGGTCTGTTATGGGTTCGGGTGATGTTTCTAGGCTGTAGGAAAGAGTACTGTTTAGTATAATCATCGACTGCGCATTCGACAAAACATACCCTACTGATGAAGCGGCGCGTCTTCCACGCGATCGGACGCCTTTTGCAGGACTTTCTTTGTATGAAGATGTAGCCGTTTCGGATTCTTTCTTGATTGGTGATGGTACGCGATTCCAGTAGTCTCTGGTAGTTTGTTTAGCGAATGTCAATGGGAGAAGCGCCTTGGTAATATTGTTTACTGCAGTTCGGGGACGTTGCTCAATTGTGAAGCGTTCGCATGGAGGTGCTGTTCAAGCGCTCCAATCAGGTCGTCCTTGCGCATGTCCGTTGCGGCGCTATAATACTCGCATTAGTGTACTAAAGTGTCCATGTTTATAGCATCAAACTCACCCTTCCATGCCGGCGACATCAGCCAACTCGACAAGGTCGGCCTTGCGCTGTCTATGAAGCCAGCTGGCCATGATGTATTGCGCGTGTGCGTCTTGGTCGCGAGAAGAAGGCGATTCGGATGGTGCTATTGTTGAATGTATGTGATGATGTTGTTGACGCGTGAGTTGATGATGGCGTATGTGTGTATGGAGGATGGAGGGAGGGGAGGGGAGAGTAAACAATGAATACAGTATCGCTATACAGGCTTCCTTGTTTGGGAAGGTCAGTATCTAGAGCAAGATTATTAATATTCTCTGACATGTGCTTCCTGTGCCTGATGATCTCACTATCAAATTTATGAAACACCACCACCACAATACTGAAACAACCGAAACAACTATAATCCTTCTTTGAAACAGCTGAAACAACTGTAAAACTTCTTTGAAACAGCATCAACAACAGTCAGAACATCACTACCACCTTCTCTCTTCACCCACCATCAATACTTCTGCTTTCACTCCCACCAACAGCATTGAATGGTGTTTGCTCGCGTGGCCGAGTTCTTCTCTGGGAGTCCAGCATCACCTACACCATCTCCCTCTGCTTCTTCTACCACACGCTCCTCTCCATTCCCAACATTATCATCACAGCAAACCCCTCAACATGATTCCACGAATACCACATCCCACTCCCACCCACCACCACCACGACTAGCCTACCTCGACATCGACACCACCACAGAAGAAGAACTAGAAGAACCCAGACCACAATACCAACATGTACAAACATTCCCTTCGTCCACCTGATCTCTCCCGCGGCTAACAAACTACTAGGCAATGCTAGCAGGCGGCCTCGGCGGTCTTTGCGGCGACATGCTAATGCACTCCCTCGACACCGTCAAAACCCGACAACAAGGCGACCCGCACCGACCCCCCAAATACCGGCACCTAACCCCCTCCTACATCAAAATCCTGACGCAAGAAGGTCTCCGGCGCGGCCTCTACGGCGGCGCCATCCCCGCCGCAATCGGCAGTTTCTCCGGCACCAGCATCTTCTTCGGCGCCTACGAATTCTCCAAACGCTACATGATCGACTCCGGCCTCAGTCCGGGGATTGCATATCTCAGTGCCGGGCTCGTGGCAGATCTCGTCGCAAGTCCGGTGTACGTACCGACGGAAGTGATCAAGACGCGGTTGCAGTTGCAGGGACGGCATGATAATCCGTTTTTCGACTCGGGGTACAACTACCGCAGTTCGCTGGATGCACTTAGGACGATATTGCGCACGGAGGGTTTCGCGGCGCTGTTTCATGGCTATCGAGCGACGTTGTATCGGGACCTGCCGTTTTCGGCGCTGCAGTTTGCGTTTTATGAGAAGGAGCGGGATTGGGCGAAGAGTTGGAGGGGGAGCAAGGATATTGGGTTGGGGTTGGAGATTTTGACGGGGATGACGGCGGGGGGGATGGCGGGGACGATTACGTGTCCGTTGGATGTGGTTAAGACGAGGATACAGACGCAGTTGCCGACGACGATGTCGAGTACTCACCCAGCGCAGAGTAAATATGTCGCCAACACCACACGGCCACAAACCACCACAACAAAGCCACCATCAACATCAACACCCCCAACAATTACCCGCCCAACCTCCGCCCCAAATCAACAACCCATCCCCCACCAATCCCGGCGGCAAATCTCCACCTCCTCCCCCAGCACAACCCTTCCCACCACCTCCTCCCACTCCCTGCCCACCTCCTCCGTCCTCCGCGGCTTGCACTTCATCTACACAACGGAAGGCATGGCTGGACTTTTCAGAGGAGTGGGACCACGAGCTGTCTGGACGAGTGTGCAGAGCGGGACTATGCTTGTGTTGTATCAAGCGTTGTTGAGATGGTTTGAGGAGGGAAGGGTTGGATTGGCATGATTGTGGGTGTGGGTGTGGATGTTTTGTATTTGTATTTGTATGAATAGGGATACCCACCCATGAATGGTCTGAGTAGCTGGGGTGTGTTTGGGAGCGTGACTAGATTGGCAATGTGATATAAGTCAGATATACATGCTGGGTCTCGGTTGCAAAGATAGATCGAAAAGATAAGTATACGCATATGCATAAGAAGATAGGCGAATAGACAGACTCGAAGAAAGCAAGATTGTGTATATTCACCGGTCGAGCACGATAAGGTGGGTTGGCGGTCGAGCACGATAATGATAAATGATATGATAGCTGTGTCCTAGCAAGGAAGGGAGGGAGGGAGGGAGGAAGGAAGGAAGGAATGGGGTGAGCGGGAAATTTTTGGAAGTGAAGAAGTCTTAGATGTCTTGATTAAGGTGATCTTGATGCCTGGTTCTGCTGAGGTGACACATTCGAATTCATCCTATCAACCATAAGAAGGCACCTGAGAGCGAGACTTACTGTTTGACTATCCTACCGCAGTTCAGATGTCGATATCCGATTACTACTCTCCTAAACCCTATTATGAGGATTGCTGAAGTGCTCTTTTATATTAGCTAGACCCCCTCCACCCTGTTATACTTTTAACAAGGTAGGGCCTAGGATAGGTGGCCTACTAAAGGACGATTTCAGCTGTATTCCAGATTGTGAAGATGGCTGGATAGACACTTAATTTTGAAACGGGGTAGGTATATCATTCACGCTCTATCATTCGATTCTATACTTAATCTGCAATCCATCACATCGATTTCCTCATCCTTGTTTCAGCATCTCAACCACATTTTCCATCCTTCGTCCGGAGTCCAACCAAAAACACTGCCCACTCTACTACGCCTTCACATTCGCATTCGCGTTCGCCATCGCTTCCCCCCTCTTCTTTTCCTCCTCATCCTCCCTCTCCCTCCTCTCCCTTTCATTCCTTTCCTCCTCAAACTTAATCTGATCCGGTCTGCGTTCCGCAATATCCTTCGGTTTATAATCACTATACAACGCCTTGAGCACCTTCTCCACGACATAGCATCCCATAAAATCCACCACCATAACCGTCGTCAATCTGACTTTGAAATCCATCGAAAACGGCACCAGGCGCAACTTCTCATTCAGCTCCGGCACAAACTCGGTGCTCGCGCAGAACGCAACGCCAGTTACCAACACAATACCCCACCACATGCCTCTGTTTTCGGAGATGCTTTCGCGGAAGGGGCGGCCTTGGTAGTTGATTGCAAAGGTGCTGACTTGTTGGATGAGTTGCAAGAGGTAGATGGCGCTGTTGAGGAGGGAGGGCTCGAATTTGGTTTCGACGTCGGGATCGAACATGAGGTGTTGTTCTTCGAGTGGTTGGATGGAGGCGACGTGGCGCGAGATGTAGATAAGAGTGATGATGTGGATTGCGAATTGGCCGAGGACGGAACCGATGATGTAAGGGTTGAAGATGTTGGGTTGAGGGCGTTCTTTGGAGAGTGCTTCGACGGGCTGGAGGACAGGAATGTGTTAGCTGGATGCGTTGCGTGATGATGGGTGAATGAGGAATATGTATACCTTTGCGCGTGAAATTGACAAGAAGCATACGCTCATCATCATACCACTGATTGTAACCTGTCCATCGCCGAATTTGATACCGTCTAGGTAGAGCACACTCAAACTGTATGCGCTGATCAAACAGTTCAAAGCCAAGATCTTGTACATCTGAATCGTCGCTACAAGTGTACAACGTCCTTGTCTGATAATGTTGGGAATAGCAACGACGTTGGCAAGCTTACTCGTGAAAGGAGCAGCAACAGAGGCATCACCAAGCTTCAGCGTAGGAGCCTCATCTTCCTCATCTGCGCCGGACATCAAGTTGGCCATCTTCTCAGATAAAGCGGCAGCCTTTTCTTGAGCAATCTTTTGTTTTTCTTCTTGAGGGGTGAGCTTCTTTTCGGGTTCGGCGGGTGTAGCGACTACAGCCTTGGTGTCCTTTGCAGCAGTACCATTAGGAACGACGCCACCGTTAGCAGCTGCAGCTTTTCTTTCGGCAATCTGCTGTAATGCTTTCTCGTAGTGAGGGTTGCTAGGGCCAGGTGGATAGACATGAGCGATATTGAGTGGCACTGGCGGAGCTGGCTGGTTGAACCGTTTCATCAATGCTACTTGCTGCTCGTAAATCTTCTTCAACCTGTCAATTTGCATGTTTTCGGCAATCTTTGTCAAAGCATCCTTTGTTCCGTTCAGCAAAGCAACACCAATATGTGCTTGTTTCAGTGCTCCAACATCGTTAGTACCGTCACCTGCCATGAGAGTAAAGTAGCCCATGTCCCGTAGACCAATCAAGATTTCCTCTTTTTGCTTCGGTGACACTCGTGCATAAACCCAAGCATTCCTCAAAATCTGCTTCAGTCCAGCTGGCTCATCCTTGTATTTTGCCAATGCATATCCTGTAACACAAAGGTCCTTATTTTTGATGATGTCCGCACTGATAGGTTGTTTTGGGTCGACGGGAATGATTACCTTTTCATCCACACTTCTCCAAACAAGTTTCTCACCAGAATCATCATTTTCAGGAGCGTCAAGGATGAGAACCTCACGATCGACAATTTCAACCTCATGCGCAACATGTACGGCAGTCAAAGGGTTGTCACCAGTAATCATGATAACCCTGTGACTACTTTCGTTGAGCATCCGGACTGCCTTTGCAGCATCATCCTTCAAAGGACTTGACAATACGAGGAATCCAGCAAATTTCAGCTTGTCTTCCACATCTTCTCTCTTCAAGTTGTTGACACGGTTCAAGCCAATCTCATCGTCCGTGGAAAGATATTTGTAACCGAGTGCGAGGACACGACTTCCGTTACGCATAAAGTACTTGTATGTGTCTTCGTAAGTTGAAGGAGTATCAACCAACATCTTGCGGATTGTTTCTGGAGCACCTTTGACAGCAATGAATGTACTCTTCGTGCGCTTGCCATCACGACCAGGTGAGACAATAGTGGCCACAGTACTTTGTCTCTTCAAGGCCGAAGAGAACTGGAAACGTCGTTTGATTTGAACTGATACATCGCTGACCTTTGAAGAAACTGTCTCCTTTTCGCCCAGAGACCAGCCCAGGAACTTTAGAGTAGCCTTCTCCATTGGCTCACCAACAATCTCACCATCTTCGAGCTTAACAAGTGCATGGGCAGATGCGAGCACCAAACCAGTCTCGGCACTAAGGTCGGAAGAGCCATACAGCTTAGTCTCATTGCCATCTCCACCCATGGACAGTCCAGCAACACCTTCGACGCCAAGATCTTCACCAGTGAGAGTACCGGTCTTGTCGAAACATGCAATATCAACACGTCCAGCAAACGGAATACGGAAAGGTTCTGTACAGAAGATAGCCAACTTGCTCAAAGCGGCCAAACTGGTATTGACAGCCAAGCTGAGCTCCATTGGTAGCTCAGGAGGTACAACAGATGTGATGATGAGAACACAATCAAGAAGAAGCTTTGATCGCTTGCGGTTTCTCCTGACTCCTTCACCCCAAACATACCATGAAGAAGCAATGGCGAAGACAAGGAGGAATAAAATAAACCAGAGAGCTTCCGCATTACCGGCTGATACACGTTCGGTAGAGTAGATCATGGTCCTGACGAGACTACCTTGGCTGGTCTCGAACCCAGTCTTGACGACGATAGCAAGGGCACCATTATCAGGAGGAGTGGGCACACCAGTGTTTGTCTTGATATCCGCTTCAGTAGCAGCCGAGTGTGTGACTTGGAGAACCTTTGTACCACCAAATAGAAGAGCGTTCTTGTCCAATCCTTCCGGGTCGATAGGCGCATCGCTAGGACGGAGCGCAATAGAATCTTTTAACACAGGTGTACTTTCTCCAGACAACATAGCCTCATTGACAATGGCTGTACCCTTGACCAATAACATGTCGCAAGCAACACCACTGTCTTCCCTCGATCTGCCTACAGACACCAAATCACCAGGTAGCAATTTGTCACTCTTGACTTCCTCCCAGCCCTTTGTGCGGTGTACCCAAACATTATACGGCTGGATGCTCATGCCTCTAAATTCGGTCAATGTCCTTTGTCTTTGCCACACTACAGTGCTTTCAAACACAATCAACATGAACAAAGTGAATAGCGAGTAGTACCAGAATTCATCCAGCATCCACAGTCCAACACAGAAGATTTGAAACACAAAGAATGGCGCAACAGCATGCTCTTTGAACAGCGCTCCAAAAGTGGGCACCGGGATATCGAACGTGTTGTCGCCATAGTGTTGTTGCTGCTTGTCGAGATCGGCCTGCTTCACGAAACCCTTCGATTGTTGAAATTCAGCCAGAAGAGGCTTTGGCTTAGCGTCCAGCGCATATGTTAATGGCGTGAAGGTCTTTGCACTTTCATCCCACAGGAATCTCCTCTTCTGGAACTCAAAATTTCGTCCACCTTTGGCGTCCTTCTGAAGCTTACAGGTATCCGCACGTCCAGCATTTGCTACAGGGATAATCTTGATCAGACCAGCAGAGTCGAGGTTCTTGGCTTTGGTGGAGGTGAAGAAAGCGTCCAGGTCGACACTCCAGTGCGTACTCAACCATACAAGAGATTGGATAGTGACGATTGTACCGGAGAAGACAAAAGTCCACTCTTGTCCATTGATATATTGGTCGTAGGAGTCTTCGGAGAGGTAGAAGGAGAAGAAGATGGGCCAGATAATGAGGAAAGGCCAGACGTAGGCGTGCAGGTAAATGGGAAGAGCGTTGTGGAGAGAAGCAGACGCTATCTGCGCATCACTGACTAGAGGAGGCGCCATCGCTGTCGACTGATGTGGCAGAACAATGAAGTGTCGAGCCTTGTTTGTTGTTCGAGGGGCGTCTGTCTACAACAGCTGGCCATTATATTTTGGTAATCTTTTGAGCACGTGTCAACTGGATAAGTTGTGATTACATATTCGAGCCTTAGTCATCCACCATAACCAAAAGTTGACCCCTTCCTGCCTCCGAACTATCAAAACCATGCCTACCAGAGCACACTTCATGCACCTCCTGGTCGTCCTCAATAGGAAGCCGTGTACAACTGAGATTTACTACTTTTTGAGGTGTAGCTATCCGTGGTCTACATTGAATCTAGGTTCTTAGATCTCCTTCCATTAACTACGCCATGCTAGCTTCTATCCTGGTAGCTCCGGCACTGGCACTAGCAGGCACAAGGACACTGACGCTACATGTGCATTACTAGTATACGTACAATAAATAGCCGCGTTGCTTGTCATATTGATAATGTTGATAGCAGTGGTACTGGAAAACAGCTGACTGAAACATTAACCTCCACTACTAGTGTGGTGGTAGGGACATCGCAAGACTACAGCTCCTACTTGGCACCTTTCTCGTCGATTCCCTCAAGAACATAACTCCCAACTCCCATTCAACTTCCATCCCTCAAGTCTCCCAAGCACGAGATTTATCATCTGGCACTTCTCCTGTCAGACTCGGACAAAGGACATAACTTCGCCCC
>Ga0115848_100125_pt1 | contig 22833 bp, 25 predicted proteins | sample InSIn3gowninarea_FD_83862 | JGI IMG/M metagenome (GOLD analysis project Ga0115848, IMG submission 83862) | reverse complement strand
ATTGCACAAATATAAACGCAAAAAACACACAAAACAAGAGAGACACAGATATACGTGGTTCACCCAGTTTGGGCTACGTCCACCCCGAACAGCCAATCCTTCCTTTTCTATTATCCAGAAAAATGAAGAGACACAACCTACAACAAAACCGTTGTAATATCCTCTATTTTCTCTCGTAGTCTCACCTCTCTGTTTCTCGCTCACAGAATACACATCTATTTCACAGCCTCAAATGCAATGCCCTCATACAAAGAGAGGGGTTTCCTTCTAGGGAAAAAAACCCTAAACTAAACATAAGTTCTACAGTCAGGTCATCGGCCTAATGAACGGCCCAAATTGACTCGAAATTAATATACTTTTACAAGGAAATTTTACATTTGTTTTTAGCTTCGGGGGTGCTGCCCCCAAGCCCCCGGACCCCCCAGTAGGGGGGGATCGGCCCCCCTAGACCCCCACGGGGGGGACAAGTCCTCCTCGCGTGGAGGGGTGTACAAGAATTCCTGGGGTATACATCCGGCTGAAACAAAGACCTTTGAACAATCATGCTCCACACACAACAATAGTAGTAGTTACAGGCTTTGCAGTTGAGTGCGCAGAGGCCTAGTAGAGTCCACAGCTGAGTCCACAGACCCCTGCAACTGAGTGTGCAGTGAGGAGTTGGGTTTGTATTGAACTCAACTTGAAAAGGATTATTAATAAAGTTAAGTTGATTTGGCATATTGTGCATCGATTGTGTAGATCTATATTTTGAAGTTATGCATTAATGGTATCTATTTATTTATATGAGCACACTTGTATGAATGCTTATGTATGAAAACCTTATAAGTAATTAAGAAAACATAACCTAATTAAGGAAGACTTGGGTATTTAACACTAGTTTCACTGCGGCCGTAGCTGCATGAAGGTAGTACCACAGGACACAAGAAGCTCATTGTTGCATGTAACCTAGTAAGCGTGAAGGTTGAATCACGTCCCTATTGCCACATATCAGACATCCCCAGGGTGCGGAAACCTGGTTCCAGCACCCTCCCATACTACTTCGGGTGAGATCTCAGTCTGTGTTCTATGGATTGTTGTCGAAAGGGCCAGTAGTACTATGATTTGCTTGGCTAAATCACTTCTGAACCTGGTTCAAGCCCCACTAACCCAACAAAACATCTAACAAATGCCTGCAGCTATAGTGAAATACTCTAGAAAAACCATGAGAAACTTTTCAGCCTTAGCAATAGGGATCAAACAAGCATGAAATAAACAATGGATAAATGGAGAAGTAAGCCTTACCAGAATTTCATTCTAAACGGTGCTTGGAAGATATCATTAGCATTCCTACTTTAGGTGGTGTGGAAGGAAAGAAACAAAAGAATATTCAAAGGGGAAAAGAGAACAATAGTAGAATATGGAGGATGATTGTCTAAAATATAAGAGAAACAATATTAACAGACAAATGGTACCCAAAGGATTGGGAAACCAATCCTCACGAAGGTCGAATAATGGCATGATTAAGCCTAAAACCCAATGTGATAAATACTAACTCTTGGAAACATAAATCCCCACCCAGCGATTCTCCAAAAAATTTTGTGCGCCCTCGGAAAGACTTCATCAAACCTAACTTTGACGGAGCATCAAAAGGATTGGGGGTGGCTGGATCCAGAGATGTGTTTGGATTGTAGTATTGCAAGCAATAATGAAGCTAAGCTCTATGCACTGAAGCGGGGGTTAAAAATCACAAAGAGGGAACGATTTCAGAGAAGTGAGGTGGAGGGAGACTCAAAGTTGGCAATAGAAATGGTGAAAAAACTATAGCAAGGAACTAGATGGGAGAAAATAAGCCAAAGTTGGAGGACGACATGGCAAGTCCAAGAAATAGGAAATCTAATATGAAGGATAAACTACATTATCCAAATGCCTGTCTATAGATATGGTAATGTGGCAACAAAAAACCTAGCCAACTCGGGGTGTGGGCAAGTAGGTAGAAACCTTGATATAAGGGGAGAGGAGTTAAGCCAAATGGAAGGCATGAGAAGTCTAGAAGAAATCCTAAGAATAGACAAGGAGAAGGGATAAAACCCTCAACTAGGGTGTGAAAGGAAGTGTGGATTAAACGAGGGAGAGAAAGGCCAGCAGCCAAGGTGGGCCGAGGGAGGATTAGACGTCCAGCTCGCATGGCGGGTAGAGGGAGAAGAGGTTGGCCAGGGACCATGAGAGCAGGAAAATGGCAGTGGGGAAGTGGACAGTACAGGGTAGAGATAGTTTTTCAAGCAGGCAGAGGTGAGAGAGGATGGCTAGGTGTCAAGATTCGCAGAGGAAGGAAGGAAACAACAACTGGAAAGTGGTGAGGTAGCTGGAGTGAATTCGCGACAAGAGAAATCGGCAGTAGGAGAGAATTAATGAAGGGGAATTATGGGGAAGTCAGGGGAACCCCATCCCGAGACAATCATGTGGGAGAAAGAGAAGTGGATGGAGGAAGAAGGAACATGGTGAGTCCTTCGTGTGGTAGGTGGGGTAGGTGGACAAAAAGAAAAAAAGAGAAGAAAGCTAGGCTAAGAGGAACTTGCATGCAACAAGACAAGGTAGGATGTGTCGTTGAAGGTGGTGAAATACAAGGGATGGAGGACGCCAAGCTAAATTTGACTTTCATCTGCAAGAACTAGTATGTCCTCTCATCTCTCATGCATGATTGTCTCAAAAATATGATTTTAGAAGCAGAACACTAGTTAATGGTAATGTTACCCTCGGATGTGTTCACTGTTGAGGTCTCCCATTTTTCTTGGGGTTTTGGCCTGTTATCTTGGGGTGAATTTGATAGGCTCGTCACCAGGGGAAGGGGGTTTAGGGACCCTGGTCATGGACTTGGGGTAGATAGGTCCCAGGGTAAGGGCAGAAAGCCAATTCGTAATGTGGCCTGTTGGGATATCCTTAGGGGCTTCCACAACGGCTGTAGGAACAATCCTAACAAGTTGTTTTGGTTGAGAATGTGGCTCAGGAAGGAAGGTGTCTTAGTAATGCGATGAGGGTGAGAAGTGTCCTTTGAATTGATGATAAGGCTGATATTTCTCAATCCAAAGCCGAGCCTGGACCTGGATAAGGCCCAAGGGAATAGAGGCAGTAACTGGGGTTGCAATTGGGGAAGAGAAATTACTCTGAGAAAGATTTTTCTTAGCTACTTCAATGGTGAAGGATAACTCTCTCATGGGCTGGTATGAGATTTGTAGCCTGGTGGGAGATTGAGAAGCAATCCCTTGTAGCTGGGATGACGATACCCAGTTTACGATTGCAATTATAGTAGGGTGAAGGTGTAGGGAAGCCTCGTGGGAGCTGGGTAACTGGGCTCTTCAAATTCCTATGGGAAGCTATCGGAATGAAGGTGAGGTCACTATCCTCCAATTCTCTGAGGAGGGAGGGAGGAATCAGGATTTCAATGGGGTTTATCATAGTTCTCAGGGCACAGAGGGATTGAAAAATCTCGTGCCAGAGAAGTCCCACCCAGAATGGGGGAAGCTTGAGGCCACTCTGATTAATATGATGATGACTTAAAATGTTGTATTCCTGGTTTCTGTTTTAGATAATATAAGAAGCAGAGTGCAAAGAACTTCGGAGCCTTGTCACTCAATCCGTACTCTAGCCTAGGTACATGTGTGTTGCTCAAAAAGGGAGGAAAAAATCCAAAAGGAGAATAGGATGGTGAAGGAAGGTAACCAATGGGGAAAGAAAGGAAACAAAGGAATGGGAAAGGCTGGAAAAAAGATGAAATATTTGGAACCGACTTCTAGCAAAGGACCGAGAAAAAGAGGCAGGAAAACAGGGAAGGAGAGTATGTAGAACCTGATCAATGCATACTCCATAGGAACACTACCTGATGTGAAAGCAAAAATTTCCGGATGGGAAAGAAAACTAAACAATAACATAGAAAATCAAGAGATCGAGGTAGGGGAATGGGAAACAATTGCTAAATACTCTGGGAATACCAGAGGATGCCAAACGTCATTCTGCAAAACTATCCAGCAGTATTGGGTCATGTAAAACATCTTGGCCTGTGCAATGACAACCTATAAGGAAAGAGAAGACCCGAAGGAAGATAGACCAACTGAACCAAGTATGAAGGACTTGCAAAGGGAGATACAATTTTTCTAATTGTAGTTGTATCACAAAAAGCTCACTGTGAACAGGATTGAACAGAGCCTTTAGGATATGAAGAGAAGTGAAATCCTGGGTTCAAGTGTGAAAGCCCCAGCCCCTTTAGACTCATCAGTTGACTAAAGAAACCTTGTCAATATAATTTTGTCTATATGACAGCTAGCATTTATTGTTTTAATAAGAATTATATAGTAGTAATGTTGCTAATGTAGCATGGATGGTAAGGAAAACTCTTTTTAAATTTTGGACAACGTTTGATGCAGACAGGTGGCCAACAGACCTGGTTTCCTGCGGGCAGGTTGAGGCCACCAGCAATTTTGTAGAAATCATACTAATTTTCATGAAATATCAATAGAAAAAGATCCTACTAAGCTTACACAAAAAAATATGAAACAAGGTCATGTACATAAAGGAACATATAGAAATTATTCATTAACATATAACATTCATTCATTAATCATAGACACAAAATACTTCATCTCAAAAGAATTTTCATCAAAAATATGTTTTCATAATTGCAATGTGGATCATTTGGATGAGAACCATCATGAGGTGACTGGACAATGGGTTATAATATTTTTTTAATTGAATTGACTTGTACTAGTTGTAGATTAGGATGCTTAATTAGTAGTACTAAGTGAGTTAATGGTATGTTTCAATGAGAATCGTGCCTTTCGTGGATCATGATATTTTCAAATGGATAGTTGAGTTAATTATCACATGAGTTGAAATCATTATGTAATTGAAAGGGGCACATGAAGATGAACAATTTAACCACTGAAACATAGAGGATTAAACCCTTAACTATTCATTTGGAAGGTTGATTGATGCATCACAGCTAAGGGAGTAGTTCAAGGAAAAGAGAAGGGTATTATTCAAGGAAAGGAAGGCATCAACTCTTTTATTATCAAGAACATTAGAAGTATCATTAGACGAAATTTCAGCCTAAAAGTGACCTCCTAAGGAAAAATCATAAAATAATGGTTAAAATAATAAAATAACGGTTATGAAATTTGGAGGGAAAAGAAGAAAACTAATTTTTTTAATTATATTTTTGGCTTATCTCCTTATAGGTTTACTCAAATTTCAAGTGTGTACATTCGTTGGACACGTAATTAAATTATGCATCCAGTGAGTGCCCATTATGCATACTTATGAGAAGACTTACATTGATAAAATTTGAAGATACATTCAAAAAGCATGTTCAACACACTTTTTGAATGTATCTTTAATTTTTATCAATGTGAATCTTCTCAAAAGTATGCATAATGGGCACTAGTTAGATGTAGAATTTAGTTTCGCATCAATCAGTATCTACATTTGAAATTTGATTAAACCTATAAGGAGATAAGCCAAAAATACAATTAAAAATAGTTTTTCTTCTTTTCCCTCCAAAATATTTACATGTACTTCTTTTTAAATGTAAGGATTTTGATTGGTTTACATATTATGACATGGAAATTACATGAAAATTTCATGGGAACTTTTACACTAAAATTTCCTCTAATGTGTAACACAATATTGTGTATGGAGAATCACAAAGGTCGTGTATATTGCACTATAATAATCCATTAGTCCACAAACTCAAAATTGGAGTTACTCAAATCCTTCACTAGGGAAATGTTTATTAGTATCTCATCCCCAAGACTAAAATGAGTTGTTGATTTAACAAATGTTGGTATGTTAGAAACAATTTCAATGCATGGTAGTTCTAATTATAAAGCTTATGGAAACTAATGATATAACTTATGAAAGCTTCCTTGGTTTTCCTAGTCGTCATAAGGGTTGAACATATTTGAAAATGACTTGTATACCAAGATGTTTAAAATCCACAAAGTTTATATGATAAAAAGTATTAGAATGCATCTCCTATATGTTCCCCCTTATTTAGTTTACATGGGTTTTGTTTGAGCCTCTATAAAGAATTCCTTGCATTATAATTTAATCATAACCTTGAACCAGTGTTGGATGAAGAAAGGTCACATAATATCATAACAAGGTTGTTCAATTTTTTCCAATAGAAAAATCACAACTTTTTATTAAGATAGTCAAAGTTACATGTTCACATGCCATGATGCATTCAACCTCTCAGTCAAAAATGTGGTACTCAAAAACTCAAGCTCTAAATAAAGAAGTGCAATAATTTTTTATCAAGTTTTTTTTCTCTTTTTAAATATTTAGTTAGCAAGGATATCTTGATCTTGGCCTCCTTATATTGTTGTGGGCTATAGTGTGTGTCTTGCTACTGACATATTCCTACGAATATGTTGCTGCAAGCAGGGCTGAGCATCAATTGCAATAAGAAATAAATGTTAAATTCATATTCATAGTTATTATTATTATTACAAATGCTTGATTAATAAAAAGAGTAGTAGAGTGTTCTTTATGTGCTTCAGTAGTGGAGGGAAGCAAAATACTTTCGGATGTGGCCATATTTTCCTCCTCTTCTCTAGCCTCATCATGTACATTCTCTAGTGTAGAAACAAGAAAGATTATAATTAATACACCATTTAAATTTAAATATTTTTAATTTATTCCATACTACAATTTTTTTATAACACATGAAATGCCTGCAATACCGAGCTGAACATGAGTCTCAAGAGGCACTCCACCGTTAGTAGGCTCATGTGTTGTATGTACATTTCTTGCTTGTATGTTACAATCAAGCAAATTACTTTATGGACAAAAATAATAACCAATATATTGTACAAGTAATCATTTATAAATTTCATTCGTTCCTTTTATTTGGTTGAGTGTTAGGTTGGGTGCTAGAAGACTGTGAAGACACTAAGCTTGTCCTACGTTCCACCACAACTTGATAATGGTGCTTGAAAGCAAGCTTCATGTCTTCCATTGTGGGAGCCTATTTGAATTGTGACCCCTACAATTTTGCATGAGAACATGAATTTTTTCTTCTGTGTCAAATTAAAATTTTTAAGAATTTATAATTTGGATGACAATTAATTTTTTATATACTTACATTTTTTGCATCCAGTTTTGAGTAACTACCAAGGCCAAGATGATGTTGCCCATGTTTGGCTATTCTAGTCATCATGGATTTTGATGTATCTGGAAGCCTATATTTAAAATATTGAAAAACTTAATTAGATGTCACAATGATGATAAAGCATCATAATTACATTATTAAAAGTGTCTCATACCATCCTGGTTCGGGTGGTGTCTTCCTTGCTTTTCGTAGTGTCTTCTGATTTGCATCTTCCACGAGCACTTTTCACTCCATATTTGGAATAGTCGGAGGGAACTCATGGGACCTTTTCCTTTCCAAATGAGACCTATACTGGTCCCACATATATTTTAAATGTAATCCTTCCTTGGAGGTAACTCTAATTTTGTTGAAGGTACCCTCACCGAACAGGCAAACCATTCTAGTTATGTTCATCTTTCAACTTGGAACTTTGGGATTTCTAGTTTGTGCGAATGGTGGGATGAAATTTTTTCAAGGTTAGGTCATACAAACACCTATAGAGTACATCATTTCATGCAAAATGATATTATCATTAGTTTAAATTGATCATAGATGTTAGGCCCCTATACTACTAGTGTAACCCCTTATTGATATTAGTACAACCCCCTTAATGTATTTTAGTCCCCATATAAGCCCACTATTATTATTATTGTGCCCCATAGAAGCCCACTATTGTTATTATTGTGCCCTTACATTATTATTGTTATGTCGGCTCTGATTATATTATGACCCCTTATACTCCTATATATAGAAAGGAGGTCTTGTCATTTGTATCATCCAAGAATTGTTCATTTTTGTAATGTAAAGGAGGTTGCCCCATCGGAGAGGCTGAATTCTAAGGCATTCAACTATCTTTTATATCTTTTTGTAAGTTGGTTTCATAACATTTGGTATCAAAGCTTTGGATTCTAGGCTTTCGCTGCTTCAAATAGGCCATTGTGGAATTTTCGCTATAACTTTTTTTCTGCGATGTTTTAGAAGCAAACAAAAAAACCCATTTGAGATGAAATCGTGCCAAAACTTGGATCCAAATTTCAAAGCTTTTTGCGCTATATTTGCAGAGATATGATCTGAGGAAGTTGGTGTTTTTTCAGACTCCTGAATTACATTCCAAACAGGTGACCTGGGGAAAATCGTCATAACTTTTGTTTTAAGCATCAGATTGAAATTTCTTAAGAAGTTATAGAAAGAGAACAGGCTGTAGTTTCCTATGTATATTTTTTAGATCATAATGTTAACAAAGTGACACATGGAACTTCATACAAGTTCGATCTTCTGAAAAGGTATATAATCAGGTCATCTTGGGAGATTGTTCATAACCCTTTCTTGGAGAATCTAAATTTGATCAGACTGGTGGAATTGGAAAGAGGATGCAGAGGGCTATTTCAAGTCACAATTTCAGAACTGGAAGAACCAAAATTAGAGAGTTATAGTCATTTCAAGATCGAGCTCTTAAAATCAAGAAAAGGCAATATGAGGAAGTTTGATGGCAAGGATTTGGTAAATTGGATACTTCAGATGGAGCAATATTTTGATCTACATGGTGTACCACTGTTACAAAAGGTATGTATTACATCTTCATATTTAGAACCAGATCAGTTTTTATGGTATAAAGTGCTTTGTTCTCGTAAACAACTTGTTACGTGGTCAATTTTCACAGAGGAAATGATAACACATTATGAGGATACAAAGAGCAACACCTTCTTTAGAGAAACACCACAACAATTGGAAAGAGTAAAAGGGCTTTGTTACATAGTGGAAAGTAAAATTATTGCAACAAGGAAGTCTACCCCTCACAACTATAAATATGGAAGTGTTGTTTCCCCTCGCCTTCCACAATGTACAAGGGTTACACCACAACAACTGGAAGAAAAAAGAGAAAAAGGGCTTTGTTACAATTATGATAGAAAATGCATTAAAGGTCATAAGTGCATTAAGAATAAATTATTTTACATAGAGTATGAAGAGGAGGAAGAAAAGTATCAAGAAACATCAAAAGAAAAGGATACTCACTAGGAACCAACCCCAGAGAAAGAAGAAATGAATGCAACTGTATCTTGTAATGCATTCGTCAGAATTACCACTCCTGAAACTATAAAGATAGAAGGACATATCAAGAAGAAAAAGGTAATAGTGTTGATTGATTTAGGTAGTACCCATAATTTTATTAATTGTAAGATAGCCAAGGACTTGAATTGCTTCCTAGATCCAACACCAGAGTGTTAAGTGACGGTTGTAAGTGGAGAAACCATAAATTGCTCTAGAAAGTGCCATAATATCAAGTTATCCATGGGAGAATATGTATTGAATAGCCCAATGTTTTCCATTCCAATGGGTGGTGCTGATGTTGTACTAAGAGTCTAATGGCTACAATCCTTGGGTACAACATATTTTAATTTTCAAGAACTTTTTATGAAATTTGCTTTGGAAGGAAAGGAAGTTGAATTAAGGGGTATCACAGGGAAACCGGGAAAGATAATCAACTCTAACGGAATGACAAAGCTTCTAAAGAAATAACAACCAGGTGTAACTGCACAATTATGTTCGCTAACTGTTCACACATTGAAATCATGTATTTCTCCATATCTCCAAAAAGTCTTGGACAATCATTACAAGGTATTTGAGACTCCCAAAGGTTTCCCACATATTCATGATCATGATCATTTCATTCATTTTGTTCCAATATGTTTTCCTCCAAATGTTAAGCCTTATAAATATCCATATGCCCAAAGGAGTAAAATCGAACATTTGGTTGCAGAAATGGTAGAGGTTGGTACAATTATCCAACCAAATTTGATAAACAAATGAAGTTATGAATGGAAAAATGGTGAAGTAGGGTGGGAACTCATTCAAAAGTTGTCGAATATCCTAGTTCCAAAAAATATTTCCAGAACTTGACAAGGAAGGAAAAATCATATTGGAACCTAAAGCATTTACAGAACCGAGAAGTCGACAGCTATGAAATCGATCAATTTCAAAGAATCTCATCAAGTGGAAGAACTTACCTGTTGAAGATTTCACATGGAAGGACAAGAATTTTATACAGAAGCATCAAGAACTACTCAAGCGTTGAGGACAACACTCTTTGAAGGAGAGGGACATGTTAGGCCCCTACATTACTAGTGTAACCCCTTATTGTTATTAGTACAACCCCCTTATTATATTTTTGTACCCATGTTTCCCCATAGAAGCCCACTATTGTTATTATTGTGCCCCATAGAAGCCCACTATTGTTATTATTGTGCCCCATTGAAGCCCACTATTGTTATTATTGTGCATTTACATTATTATTATTATGTCGGCTCTGATTATATTATGACCCCTTAGACTCCTATATATAGAAAGGAGGTCTTGTCATTTGTATCATCCAAGAATTGTTCATTTGTGTAATGTAAAGAAGGTTTCCCCCTCGAAGAGGTTGAATTCTAAGGCGTTCAACTATCTTTTCTATCTTTTTGTGAGTGGGTTTCATAACAACAGACTATACGTTAATTTCAATTTGATTGTACTTAATATTTAAAACACTTCTTAAATTCTTGGAATTTTCTCTATTTTCATGGGAACATTTTCCTCATCTACCCAAAATATAATGGTAGTTTTCTTGTGCTAGTATATGGGAAGATCCAAGAAATCTCACTTAAAATTGTATGATGATATCATTCTATGCATCCACAACATCATCTGCATATCCTAATTTATGTTGTTAAGGAGGTGTAGATCCTGTTGTGTGTGGTTGAGAAGGTGTACCGGTCTCAATGACCAATGCGTCACTCACAGGTAGAGCATCGACACTACTACCAATGTCATCCCCCATAGTCACAGCATGAGGATCATACTCCACCAAAAACTCTTGTAAAATAAATAGGTTCTTTTATAAAGATTGAGATAATTAAAATCATAAACAAATAAACGGGATAATTTAATGAGTTTATCACTATTCGCATTATGATACAAGTGTTTTCCTTGATGGAAAATCACTCATATGTCAATTCATTTTTGATGAAAGGCAACCCACAATGTAACAAGTCCATTCAGATGTAACAGGGCATTGGTATAGAAGAATAGGGAGATGGAACTAAAGTCTACTAATCAGAATGAAGAAGTTGAAGGTAAAGGATGGTGAAAAGAAGTTTAAGATGTATACGCAGGTCCACTTAGTCAACACAACATGTACACATTGGTTCACAAAACAAAAATATCATATATGTATACACGCATTTTCACAAGAAGAAAAGTGTGTATATGTTGGAAAATCAAGGAAAATCAAGAGGAGACAATACTAGGGGTCAATAAGATGGTATTAGCCCACAATATTAAGTAGAGTAGTGACTATTTGATCTCGTCCAAGAATACCATGGGTCCTAAGTGGTTTTGGTTCGAGGTATTGAGAAAGGCCTAAAACTATATAAGGAGGAGAAGATCATAAGTCCAGGGTGTGCAAGTGAAAAGGGTTTCTAAGGAATACTTCTATCTGAACTATATTTTATGTTGCAAGGGCCATGTTTATGATTTGATCTGAAATATTTTGTGCACCTTGAATTCAATGTTGGATCAGGATTATGAGAGTTGAAATGACTTATCATTGAATGACCTAATATGGTTGGGCTAGATTTGATTGTGTACACCTATTTTATTTTTTAAATGTCATGATCTAGATTTGTATGAACTCCGGAATAGCAACGAAGTTATGAGTTAATATTTTCAGATTTATACGCTGGTTCATCTCGGTAAAAGTGTGTGTACATGTAGGTTCTACTCTTCCAATTAGCGTATACAAAAGAAGCATATTCTTCAATATCTTATTGATCTACCTGATCAATTCTATTATTTTATTGTTGTCTGTCAATGAAGTATTCTTAGATCTGAATGTAAAACTAAATGCATAAGGAGTTTGATATCTGATTGATTGATTGTATAAGTGAGAAGGGTGATCTCTGCTACTACCTGTGTAAAGATCTGTAAATTGATAGTAGATGTTCAATATATTGTTGGTTGGTATAGACTTGATTCAGAGGTATTATGTTTCAGTAGTTTTGAAGGTATACACAAGTTTGATTAGAGGAAGTAGCGTATACATGCAAGTTGGGTTCAATAAAGTAGCTTATACATTCTGATGCATGATTTTTGAGGTTGCAGCTAGTTCTAAATGATAATGTAGGTTTTGGGTTTAGCACAATGTTCTAGTGACAGTGATCTGATTGTTTAGATTAACTGATTATTGGTTGATGTAGTTTGAAAGTTTTGATGGGTCCAGTCTAAAAATTTATGGAACATGGTCCCTGCAGGAAGAGAGAAGGCTGTAGCCTTCTATAGGCTAGCGCCTACTTACTAGTAAACACATTGGCTAGTACAAGAGATAGGGGGTTGTATCTCCCTTCCAGTAGAAGCTGGAAAATGAGAGAAGGTTGTAGCCTTCTATAGGTGGGTTCCTGCGTACTGGTATGAGTCTGCACTAGTACAAGATTGTAATTTTTTTTTCTTATTATTTAAAGAAGACAAAGATGATAGCGGCAGGTGGTTTTCACCCACAATGTGCTTCCACCTTACTTCTTGGTGTTCATGTGTGTTTCTTATGTGTGATGGTTTATTATGTTTTTACTGCATTGTTTAATAAGTTACTGATGCACTAGTTAAATATCAACACATGATAAATTGGATAAATCACACGCTCTCTGGGTATACACTGGTTTCTCTAATCACAGTAGCGTGTACTCTCTAGTTCACTTCATAGAAGTAGCATATATAAATCTATTTGGGAAATGAAAAATTATTGATCTGATAATATTGATTCACCCCCCCCCCCTCTCAATATTATTTCCAACAATTGGTATCAGAGTAGGTCCTTTAGAAGAAGCTTGATCACTTGAAGGAAGATATTTCAAGATGAATAATCACGAAGGCATGGGATCCATCAGACCACCAATATTCAATGGGAGAAACTTATTATATTGGAAAATAAGAACCAGAGCCTATCTACAATTGCTTGGAGCCGATGTTTGGGAAATTGTGGAAGGAGGATATTAATTTCCAACAGAAATTCCTACAGACTCGGTAGGTAAGAAGTTATACGAAACCAATGCCAAAGTTGTTAATATGTTATTGGGAATTCTATCAGAATTAGAATTTGTCAAAGTCATGCAGCTCAAGACAACCAAAGAGATATGGGACAAAATCATTTAGAGCTACAAAGGAGACTATTAGGTAAAATGTGCTAAGCTTCAAATTCTCAGAATGTAGTATGAAACTCTTAAGATGCATAGTGATGAGAGTGTTGCTAGTTATTTTTTACATATAGATGAGATTGTTAATTGTATGAATAATTTGGGTGAAGAGATAAAGAAAGCTACTTTAGTTTAAAAAATTTTGAGATCTTTGTCTCCTAAATTTGACTCAGAAGTGTCTGCCATAAAATAAAAATAGGATATTCAAACTATTACTGTGACTCAACTCCATGGAATCCTAACTGCATTTGAAATGAGAAAAGGAGGTTCATCAGATATGAGAGAAGCCTCTTTTAAAGCATCAACAAAGGGAAAAGTAAATGAAGAGCACAATGAATCAGAACACATTTAAGAAGAATAAGATGAGGTAAATTTTGTCAAGAAGCTTCAACAGGGTTCCAGAAGATTCAGAGGTAAGCTAACTTTCAAATGCTTTGCTTGTGGTAGAGTCGGCCATTATGCTACCAAATGTCCTCATAAGGATAAATATGAAAAAGGAAAGGAATATGCAAAAGGAAATAGAAAACAGGTTGTGAATAGAAGGAGTTACTATACGCATTAAGATAGTGATGGCTTACCCAATAGTGATGAAGATGAAACTAAACAAGATTATAGACTACTCATGGCTTATGACAATGATGATTTTGTTGGATGCCTTATAAGAGGAAGGATTTATTGAAGAAATCACTAAACTTAAAAAAAAATTAGAATAAAAGAATATGATCATAGATATGTTGACACACCAACTCACTAAAAGAGAAAAACACAATGAAAATCTAGAATGTGAAATCTTGGGTCTAAGAAAAGAACTTGAGAAGACAAAATATCATAATCTTAGATTTGCTAAAGGATCTCAAACTTTAAATGAAATCATAAAAGTTCAGTGTTCTCCTCTAATAAATACAGGTATTGGATATACTAAAGAATCATCTCAATCACAGAAGTCATCAGCCTCCACCAAAAGCTATCTTAATACAGCAAAGACCAGTGAACAATATGTCAATCATCAGCGAAGGCCTAAAATCACTCATAAATTATTTACTCCAAGGATGAATATCATCAGACGCTTCAACCAACAAGTAAACAATTCCAAAAGATTCTATGATCAAAGAACCTTCTTTAATGGGAAATGTTTTTCATGTCATAACTTTGGGCATAAGGCTGCTCAAGTGTTTCTTACAAAACCATCATGACTAGAGAAGCATGAAATCAAAGGATTGTAACAGGAATCAAGAAAAGTTTGTATGATAACTTTTTTCCTCTTGAAAATGAAGTAGAATGTTCAATTTGTAACAACTTTGGTCATGAAGAATCTGAATGGAGGAGAAAATTTCAGCCATCACTTCAAAAGGAACAAACGTCATTCAATCCCAATATATGGAGAAAGAAGGAATCTCATTCAGAAAGATGTGGCATAGCTCTATATGCACAAGGACAAGAAAATCAATGGTACATGGACAAAGGATGCTCTAAATACATGACTGGTGATAAAGAGAAACTGCATTCATATAATGCTTTAGAAAAGAAAAAGAATGTCTCATTTTGAAATGACACTCCAAATGTCATTAGTGGTAAAGGTTTTGTCTTCTTGAAAGAAAAGGTTAAAGCTGGAAATGTCATGTATGTAAATGGTTTAAAGCATAACTTGTTGAGTGTCAGTGAAATGTGTGATCAAGGAAATGAAGTTGTGTTTTGATCAAATGGATGTGTGGTTTGTGAAATTGATAGGAGATAGACCATGATCAAAGGAACAAGAACTCCAAACAATTTATACATACTCAAAGGAGGATGCAAAACAAATGAAAACTAGCTATGGCATAGAAGATTGGGACATCTAAGCTTTCCTCAAATAAGAAAAGCATGCAGGCTCAAGGAAATTCATGATATTCTAGATATCAACATCCTAGAAAATACCATATGCAAACCACATCAAGGCAGTAGGCAAACCAGAGTTCACTTCAATGAAAAAGAAGGATCAACAAGTAAGCCTCTTGAACTCATCCATACTGATTTATGTGGACCAACAAGGAAAAAGTCACCGCATGGAGAAGAATACTTTATTTTATTTATTGATGATTTTTTCAGGATGTGTTGGATAGGACTACTAAAGCATAAAGATGAGGAATTTGAAAAATTTAAAGCCTTCAAAGATTTAGTAGAAAATGAATCAAATTGAAAAATCAAATCTGTTAGATCTGATTGAGGGGGAGAATTCATATCAGATGAATTCTTTTACTTTTGTGAACAACATGGAATAAAAAGGCAATTCTTTGTTGCAAGAACTCCTTAGAAAAATGGAGTGGTGGAAAGAATGAATAGAAAAATTCAACAAATGGCTCGAACGATGCTTGATGAATCTAGAACTCCTGCAACCTTCTCGAGTGAAGCAACATTTTCTGTTGTGACTATTCTCAACAAAGCGAATGTTCAGGTAAATAGACATCAAACTCCATATGAACTTTGGTATGGTAAGCCTCCTACTATAAAACACTTTAGATTTTTTGGAAGCAAAGTTTCATCAAAAGGACTAATGAAAAACTTGGTAAGTTTGAACCCAGAGTAGACGAAGGAATTCTTCTTGGTTACTCATCTAGAAGTAAAGGATACAAATGTTAAAACAAAAGACTTCGGAAAATTGTTGAAAGCATTGATGTTGTAATTGATGAAGCATGCAAAAATATGCAACAAATGAAATCAACAGAGGAATATGACAATGAGGAAGATGGGGATTGCTTTCCCACATCAAATCAAAATGATATAGAAGAAGAAACCAATGAAGAACCAAAAGAAGATACAACAAACAGGGAAAAGACTCCATCTAGGTATGTTCAGGAGAATCATCCAAAATCTCAAATTCTAGGAGAAAAAGGGGATGGTGTATAGACAAGAAGAACTCTTACAGGGACCTCAAGTTATCTAGCATTACTATCCTCCACCGAACTTCAGAATGTAAATGAAGCCTACAAAGATGAATTTTGGGTCAAGGCCATGGATGAAGAACTAGACCAAATTTAAAAGAATGATACTTGGGAATTAGTTCCTAGACCTCATGATAAAAATGTTATAGGAACAAAATGAATATTTAAGAATAAGCTCAATGAAAATGGAGGAGTTATTAGGAAAAAGGAAAGACTTGTTTGTAAAGGGTATGCTCAACAATAAGGTATATATTTTGAAGAAACTTTTGCACTTGTTTCCAAACTTGAAGCCATAAGGATGTTTCTTTCTCTCTCTAGTTTTCGAAAATTCAAAGTATATCAAATGGATGTAAAATCAGCCTTTCTTAATGGATATTTAGAATCAGAAGTTTATATTGAATAGCCAGAAGGATTCATTCTTGGAAATGATGCAAAACTTGTATGCAAGCTCAAAAAGGCTCTCTATGGTCTTAAAAAAGCTCCCAGGGCTTGGTATTACCACCTTGACAAATATATACAACAACAAGGTTTCACAAAAGGTTCTTCAAATAGAAATTTATATACAAAGATTGAAAATGATAAACTACTGGTTATTGTTGTTTATGTTGATGATATCTTCTTTGGTAGCAATAAAGAATCCATGAGTCATAATTTTGCTTCAGTAATGCAAGAAGAATTTGAAATGTCCTTACTTGGTGAACTTACGTATTTTCTTGGTCGACAAGTACAACAAACAAAATATGGTACCTTTCTTTCACAATCCAAATATCTCAAGCAGATCTTGAAGAAGTACGAAATGGAAGATTCTAAACTAGTATGTACTCCCATGGTAATAGGATGCAGTCTCCATTCTAACGATGAATCACCAACAGTAAACTAACCCACTTACAGATCTATGACTGGGATTTTTCTTTATCTAACAGGTACCAGACCTAATATCATGCATGCAGTAGGAATTGTTGGAAGGTTCCAAGCAAATCCAAAGGAATCACATCTCCAGGCAATCAAAATTTTTCAAATATATTCAAGGAGATCAGGACTTTTGACTATGGTATCCTAAATATACAGACCTTACTCTTCATGCATATACAAATGCATATTGTGATCCAGATCTTGGGAGGAGGCCCCCCAAGATCTGAAATATTGAAATGGATCTTGGGGTAGAGAGACCCCCAAGATCTGAAAACTTGAAATGTCAGAAGAAAAGTAAGAGAATGCCCAAAAAGCAACACCACAAAGAAACTTTTTTATTAAAACCCATTGATCTAGATTTAAACAGGAACACAACAAAATACAGAGATAGCCATATACACAGAGATGCAGCGGAAATAATATTTCATTTCATTAATGAAAAATAAACCATCTAGGGCGATGGTAGCTTATCTCTGAGAAGAGATGTGGCAGCTACATGCCTCTGAGCTGTAAAGGCTACATTGTGGCCGACCATCTGTCCTTTTACAAGATGTGACTTGTTACTTATAGTATTTTTCAATTACAATACCATGGGTCAATTCCATGGGTGAATGAATACCATGGGCGGATGTCACAATACCATGGGTCAATTCCATGGGTGAATGAATACCATGGGTGGAGGTCACAATACCATGGGAAAATACCATGGGTGAATGAATACCATGGGCGAATTTCACTTACAATACCATGGGTAAATTCCATGGGTCGATGAATAATATGGGTGGATGAGTACCATGGGTTGATGTCATTTTCCATTCGGATCATTCCTCCCTCCTTAAGAAGCAATGGTCCCCATTGCGTAAAGTTCCCTCTTGCAATGCCTTTGTTGAATATGAAGAGCCACTGAAGATAAGGGTTTTATGTGGTTAACCCATAATCATGATAAACGAAGATCTGAGGATAGAGATACCCTGTAATGCTTGTGACCAACTGTGATGATGACAGTGTGCGGCCTAGCAAATAGACTTCGAAGAAGTGTGGGTTCGTGGATGAACCATAACCATGAAGATCCGAGGATAGAGATACCCTGTAATGCTTGTGACCAACTGTGATACTTACAGTGTGCGGCCGAGCAAATGGACTTCGATGTTTGTGGATGACCCATAACCGTGATCTTTGTTGCTGATGAAGTAGTAGGTGCCTACATAGCCTGGGGTGGGAGGGCACGTCTCCAAATAACCCAAACCGAATGCTGCTATGTTGAAACTGATGGATGTGAAGCAGGTGCCTACTAAAGTGGGGTGGGAGGGCACGTCTCCAATGGAACCCACTCTGAATGCTGCTCCAAAATTAAAATGGACATAACTCGACCAATATAACTCAGAATATTTATTATAACCTGTTTTTGGAAGCAGAAGGACCATTTTGCATCTGCCCATGTAATAGAAATCCTGATTCAGGCACTGGAATTTCAGATCTGCGCTGCTACTCCGCCGTCGTCACCCAAAATTTCTGCAAAAAGAGCTGATTTTAAATTAGCGATATCTCCCTCATCCGGACTCCGATTCGACTGATTTTTTTTTTGAAAGTGGGTGTTTTTTCACAAATATTCCAGATATAAAATTAGATCTAGTAGATCTTGCACCAGGAAATCCAGATCTGCGCCGCAAACTCGCTGCCCCGAAAAATTGTCTGCAACCCCACTGATTTTTAAATCAGCGATATCTCCTTCATCCGGACTCCGATTCAACCCATTTTCTTTTTGAAATTGGGTGATTTTTCGAGAGGAATCCAGATCTGGTATTTGTTTTTTAAAATTTTGTACCGGATGTTTTAGATATGTTCTGAAAAGTCGCCGCCCAAAAAAAATTCCTGCAAAAAAATTGAGACTGAAAAATGCATGAAACCCTCATTCCCATGGAATCATAACCTGCTCTGATACCACTGATCCGGATCTTGGGAGGAGGCCCCCCAAGATCTGAAATATTGAAATGGATCTTGGGGTAGAGAGACCCCCAAGATCTGAAAACTTGAAATGTCAGAAGAAAAGTAAGAGAATGCCCAAAAAGCAACACCACAAAGAAACTTTTTTATTAAAACCCATTGATCTAGATTTAAACAGGAACACAACAAAATACAGAGATAGCCATATACACAGAGATGCAGCGGAAATAATATTTCATTTCATTAATGAAAAATAAACCATCTAGGGCGATGGTAGCTTATCTCTGAGAAGAGATGTGGCAGCTACATGCCTCTGAGCTGTAAAGGCTACATTGTGGCCGACCATCTGTCCTTTTACAAGATGTGACTTGTTACTTATAGTATTTTTCAGTTACAATACCATGGTTCAATTCCGTGGGTGAATGAATACCATGGGCGGATGTCACAATACCATGGGTCAATTCCATGGGTGAATGAATACCATGGGTGGAGGTCACAATACCATGGGAAAATACCATGGGTGAATGAATACCATGGGCGGATTTCACTTACAATACCATGGGTAAATTCCATGGGTCGATGAATAATATGGGTGGATGAGTACCATGGGTTGATGCCATTTTCCATTCGGATCATATTGGGAAAGAAATGTTGATGATCGAAAGAGCACTAGTGGAGGTGCATTATATATGGGTTCTCGGTTAGTGTCATGGTTCAGCAAGAAAAAAAGTTCGATTGCCTTATCTACAACTGAAGTAGAATATGTGGTTGTTGCATCTTGCTACACACAACTACTTTGGATGATGCAAACATTGCAAGACATTCTAATCACATGTACTCCACCCATCTCCATTCTATGTGATAATACAAGTGCCATCAATTATTTCAAAAAATCCTGTCATGCACTCCAAGACCAAGCACATACCCATTAAGTACCATTTTATACGAGAAAAAGTGCTTGAAAAAAAGGTTAAATTGGAGTATGCTCCATCCAAAGAATAAGTTGTTGATATATTTTCTAAACCAATTCTGAGAGAAACATTTGAATATCTCAGAAAAAAGTTGGGGGTAGTTACTGCATCATCCTACAGTTAAATCTAGTCTTCAGAGGAAGGTTTTTATATGCAGGTTTCATGAATTATAGTCACATATAGATGTAGGTTTATGTGGTTGAAGGAGTGTATATGTTTTTTTTACAAAAATACAGCGGTCAAACTCTGATAGGGGTGTTGTCTCTGATATTGATGATTATAGCCTGACGATATGCTTTGTTCATTGATTTTTATCTGACTAACAAAGATTCCTTGATGAATGACTCATTGACAATGCATAGGTAGCACAGGTTCAGGGGGAGAATTAGCCTTCACACACATTCAACATTGTTGGCATCATGGTTGTTGATTTCATCTATGGTTTCAGATACTTATATCATTTGTTGCATAAGTCATGTAAAGATCTAGGGTGTGATATGACTTCTTCTATCATGGTCTATATTTGAATGAGTCCTATTGAACATTTGATGTAATTTATATCCCCACTTGGCAAGGGATGGAAAATTTAATAATTGTTGTATTTTTTTCATGTATAAAAAATTGGTATATCCCCACTTGGTTGGGTGGATGAGCCAAATATGGTGTATCCCCAATTGGTTGGGTGATTGATGTATGTATGGGTCATTGGTCATACTCACTGTTGGGCGTGGAATCCCCCCAAGGCATGTTTTGGGGCTTAAAGCCCAAGTTTTGACTAAGTCCATTGTAAAGACTCCACGAATTATGGGCGCGGAGCATGAAGTCGTAATAGAGTCATAGGGTTGTCCGCCCTTTTCTTTGTAATGTAATGTTGGTTTGAAAGATCTACCCATGGTCTATGGACCATGGGATTGTATAAATAGAGTGAGGCTCTAAGTGTAGAAATCAGCTAAAAAATAAAGCATGGATCAATGTATCTAAGGAATTGATGAAGAATTGAGTCGAAGTGTAAGTCATGTCTTTGGGTCATAAAGTAGGAGAAGGCTATGCAGCTGAGTGCACAGAGGCCTAGAAGTCCGCAACTAAGTGTGCAGGGCAGGTCGAGTCTATAACCATTGGAAGCATTAATAAAGAGAAGTTCTACCATATTTCTATGTATCTTTTCCTATCTTATGCATTATTGGGTATGAATTGCAAGTTTACTATTTATTTATTATGCAAACTTATATAAATGTGTTGAGTAAGTGAATATAATACAAGGTATCTGTTTATGCAAAGATAATTAACCGTTATAAGAAGATAAGTAAGATCTATGACGTGACTTGGGGAAATAGTGTGGATCGCCACTCTAACAGCGCAAAAGCCCCATAGTCCCTAGTTAGGGTTGTACGAAGGCAAGTATATCAGGGTGAAAAGGCCCCGCAAATCATGGAAGTGTGCAGAGTAACCTACGTGCAGGTATTCACAGTTGGACCCAATCAACCCCTTAGACATCTCAAGGGTGCAGAAACCTGGTTCGAGCACCCCCCCATACTACTTCGAGTGAGACTTCATTCCGTGTTCCATGAATTGTTTCCGAAAGGGCTAGTAGTACAAGGATTTGTTTGGCTAATTAAATCTGAACCTAGGTCAGGCCCCAAAAAGCCAACAAATGGTTCCGTTGCTAGGACCAGGATCTTCATAGAGAGTGTGATGTCATATCACTTGAATCCAACTTAGAAAGAAATTGAAGATTGGTTGGATAGGAGAATTCACGAGTTTGCGATGCAAGAGAATAGGAATATGTGACTATCAAAGGAAAAGTGGTTAGACTACTACGTGTACATGGAAATCCATGAAACTTTCTTCGCATCTTTCCCTATTGATTTGTACGAGTGGATCACAAAACTAGCAGATAGCGAAGGAAGGTGGAAACTTGATAATCCTATTGTGTGGACTCTAGACTTGGTGCACAGATTGGAAGCATCGAAGGATAATATCGTGCACGTTGTTGATCACTGGCTTGATCAAATTATAGGAGGATTCATTATTGAGTTTGTGGTAGATACTTTAGTCAGCTATAATGAGGTAGAGCGATGCTTCCTCAAAGGACCGCAAGGTAAGTACGTTAAGTCTTTGAACACTTGGATTAAAATGCTACTGTTTGAAAAGTGGATTATGCGAAGACATTGATGTTTGGGGCTACGCGAAGTGGGAGAATTTATAGAAATGAAGGTAGTGCAGAACTAGAAACTAGCCCCTTGATTTCACCTCCGCGAGGGGACGAGGAAGAGCTCGCAAAGGTCTCACCAAGAAGTGCCATCAATTTGATAAGCCAAAGAATTCCACGCATACCACCCCCACCCACACTACCACCAGTTTCATCATCTTTGTTAGTGCCTAGATCTACCTCAGGCTAAAGGAAGGCAGGTCTAGGGTAACATCAAACCACGCTTAACCTGATAGCTAGCCCTAGCAAGTCGGGAGAGGGCTTTCTCCTTGTTAATCTCAGTGAGTATAGTTGCAATTATATCTTGAGATGACTGAAATGAATGTTGATTTTAGGCTAGGTATAGTAGCTCAGAGGATTAGATTGGATTTGTTTTGGGTCAAAACAACAAGAGAAAGGATGATTTGGACTATGGAATCGATGTCAGTTTCTGCTCAAAAACCTCGGGCAAATAAAGTGCCATGTTTAGCCAAGTGAAGATTGTAAATGTAAGAAGTATGAGGGAGAAAGACCACTGCCCTCCAAGCATTAGACAAAG
>Ga0115848_100124_pt1 | contig 22914 bp, 23 predicted proteins | sample InSIn3gowninarea_FD_83862 | JGI IMG/M metagenome (GOLD analysis project Ga0115848, IMG submission 83862) | reverse complement strand
CTCCGCCTTCTGTTGATCATGGTAGAGGAGTGGCCATACGCGGGTACCGATTTCACAGAGTATCCAGACCTCCCACTACCAGAGGGAGAGGAGTGGGACGAGGGGCTGGGTATGACCTCTTTGTTTTTTTGATGTTTTATGTATTTTTTATTTTTTTGTTAATACATGCATGTTCTGATGATAGTTGTATGCATATGCAGACGTTGGCCCAGAGCGACCAGCTGGCTTGCTTTCTATAGCGCGGAGGGTACAGCCTGCAGCTGACCCTCAGGTAGAGGGTGCCGTGGGGGAAGAGCTTGTGCAGAAACTCGAGGGACTCACTCGAGGGATCCCAGGTTATACCAGATTGGCGGATGTGCCCTTCGCATATCAGAGGCACACAGTGGGGGTGCCGACTCGTATCCATCGTCTACTGAGACGTTTGGTGCGAGCAATGACGTGCTACCATGAGCACCACCGCGATTAGACTTCTAGGTTTCATTTATGCATATTTTTTGAGAGACATGTCGTCTCCGGCTGTATCAGGATGAACATGTGTTATTTTTTGAACTGAACGCGGTGCAAACATTATGACACACACACACACACACACACATATATATATATATATATACATATGTTTATTTCTATGGTTTTATTGTGCTTTACATGCTGTCTTATATGATGTTTTATCTATTACGCAAATGTCTATCTAATACATGATTAGCCAATGCATCAGATAACGTGTTTAATCGTCTTGGAATATGCTGATATGTAATGAAATCAAAATTCCTTTCTAACAATTTCACACGTAAATACAACCTTAAAATACGATGGTCTCTGACGGAATATTGCCCGTTGAGCTGGTGGACGACAAGTTGAGAGTCTAGGTTCACCACCAATGCACGAATGCCGAGATTAATTGCTTCGGCTAGTAGTTCGATTACAGCACTGTATTCGGCGACGTTGTTGGTGGTACTTCCTAAACACACACCCTGAAGATCTATCAACTCACCGTGAGGATCGTAGATCACCCACGCCACAGAAGACAAATTGCGCATACTGCGGCAGGCACCATCAGCGAAACCAACATAAGGTGCACCAAACATCTGCACAAGAAGCAAAAAGCACAATATGCGGCGATCACGCCTTCAAACCAAACCAAAACATGAAAACACACACATGACACACCTGCTAGAACACACGTATGTACAAGTCGAAGTGCATGAAATCACGCGTAGTATTTTTTCAAGTAAAGCCCGTTGCGGGGCTTATCGAGAGGATTACCTTCGTAGTCAATCAGCTCATATGCCCCTTTCTGCAAAACTCTCTTTACAATATAAGGGCCCAGCCACATGGGCTCGAGTTTGCCTGCCCCCAGCTTGTCATTCGCTTGGTTGTATAGCAGGACTAAGTCTCCCTCAACAAAGGAACGAGGATGGATGGTATGGTCGAAGTGAGACTTGACTCTCTTCTTCTGCGCTTCAATAGCTAGGGAGGCTAAGCGACGGGTCTCGTCTAGCCGTTCTAGATAAAGAAGACGTTTCTCTACCGGAGTAGTGTTGGGAAGCAACTCGACGGCTAATTTTAACGAAGGAATCTCACATTTGATAGGAAGCGTAGCCTCCAGCCGATAAACTAATTGAAATGGAGTGAAGCCGGTGGCGTCCTTCACAGAGGTCCGGTAGGCCCACAAGGCGGGGAACAACATTAAATAGCAATTAGACTTATGCATACCAACAGTACGTTGAAGCATCGTGACCAAAACTTTGTTAACGGCTTCAACTTGGCCATTGGATTGAGGATAGTATGGCGTTGAACTATCATGACGCAAGCCTAATTGGGTTGTCAGTTCTGTCATCATGTGATTACGGAAATGCTTTCCGTGATCTGTGACGATGGCCTGAGGAACTCCAAACCAAGAAATGACATGGTTAAATAAAAATTGCGCCGCTGTGTGACCATCTTCATTTAATGTAGGCATCGCTTCGGCCCATTTGGTGAAATAATCAACGGCAACGATGATATACCCATGCCCCCCGGCCGAACGAGGGTTACAGAATGTATAATCGATGCCCCACTTTGCAAAAGGGCCTACGGTAACGACAGGGTGCAATGGTGCGGGTGGCGCACGCATTTTCCGTTGGTATATCTGGCACTCATGACACGAACGGACGGCAAGGATGCAATCCTTAAAAATAGAGGACCAGAAATAGCCAGCACGGAGGATTTTTTGGGCAGTGGCATATCCGGACATGTGACCACCACAAGCGCCGAAGTGGCAGTCATTCAAGACACGCTCAGCCTCCTTGAGAGTTAAGCATCGGCGGAGAACAAAATCGGCGCCGAGGCAGTACAGGGTATCCCCAATAATACGGTAGGGTTGAGATTGGTGACGGATCCTTCATCGAGCGTCTTTAGACACAGCTGGACAGAAGGAGGACGTTTGGAGATATATGATGATGTCCCCATACCAAGGGTCGAGGGTGCTAATGAGAAACAGAGTCTCGTCCGGGATATGATCCTCTGAATGAGATGGGGTAGAAGAAGATGGCAAAGAGCAAAGGAGCTCAGCAAACACTAGTGACTTTTTGGACTTGGCAGCAGTGAATTCCAAGTTGAACTCTTGGAGGATAACAATCCACTTCGAGTACTTTCCCCCTAGCAATTGTCGTGACAAAATATATGTCATGGGGTTGCAATCCGAAATCACGGTAGTGGTACGCAACAGAATATAGTGACGGAAGCGTTGGACAGCACAAACAACGGCCAGAGCCAACTTCTCAACATAAGCGTAGCGAGTTTCCATGTCTAAAAGGTTGCGGCTGAGGTAATATATGACATGCTCAGTGTCATCATCATCCGTTTGAACAAGAACCATGCCGATGGTGGTGTCGGCGGCGGCCAAGTACAGAGTATAATCGCGATGGTAATTCGGAGGTCGCAATAATGGAGAAAAAACAAGGAGGCCCTTGAGACGCTCGAAAGACTCCTGAGCGACGACATCCCAATGAAAAGGGACATCGCACTTCAATAACCGTGTAAAGCCTTTAGCCACCTCGGCATAGTTGGGAACGAATCGTCTTAAAAAGTTCGCTTTTCCCTGCAAACTTTGCAATTGTTGTAAAGAAGTAGGGGGAGGAAGATTCACAATAGCTTCAACTTTAAGGGGATCCAAACGAATGCCCTCTCGGGAGACGATGAACCCGAGAAGTCGACCAGATTCAACACAGAAGACACACTTATGCGGGTTGAGCCTGATACGGTAGTGTCGACAGCGAAGAAAAATGTCGCGAAGATGGATAGGATGGTCTTGACGTTTGACTGAATGAGCTGGAAGATCATCCAGATAGGGTTGTACAATGTGAAGGATGTCATGAAAAGCATAGGACATTGCACGTTGGAAAGTAGCATCGGCATTCTTCAAACCGAAAGGGAGCTTCTTGTAGGCAAAAGTGCCCCAAGGACAGATAAAGGCGGTCTTGTGCTAATCAGCAGGTGCAATATTAATCTGATTGTACCCAGAAAAGCCGTCCATGAATGAATACATTTCGCTCCCCGCACACTCATCAATGAGCTGATCGATGAAGGGTGTGGGGAAGTTATCCTTAGGACAGGCCCGATTAATGTCACGATAATCAACACAGACTCGAATAGTACCCTGTTTTTTATTCACAGGGACGATATTAGAGACCCAGTCCGTGAGTGGAATGGGGTAAATGAAACCAGCCTTGAGAAGCTTTTCGACTTCTGCTTTGATAGTTGTAGCGTTTTGAGGGTGCACAGGGCGTAGACGTTGGCGAACAGGTTTTGCACCTGGATACGTAGGTATCTCATGCACGACTATGCTAGGATCGATGCCGGGAATCTCTTCATAGGACCAAGCGAAGACATCCCAAAATTCGCGAAAAAGGTCAGTGTAGAGTTGAATTTCCTCTAGAGTGCAAGTGACTCCAATGTGAATGTGTTCGACAATCCCTGGTTTGGCAGAGATGTCGATGGGTTGGGTCTGCGTTATGTTTCCCATATTGCCTTCGGACACTTGATAAATCTGGATAGGTGTCTGAAGGGGTTGAGATGCGAGACAAGGAGCAAACCGCTCGAGACACGTAAGCATATCCTGGGGGGCAGGGAGAAACGAGGAACGATGGTGGTGATCTAACCAAGGAGGTTCCTCGAGAGACATGGTCTCAATAATGGCTTCATCGGAAGGAAATATTTCCTGTAAAGGGTCCGAAGTAGCGTCATCTCTAAGCCAAGGGGAATGAACATACGAGTCAAGAGCCCTGCTCGAAAAAGCAGGTTCGGGAGGAGGAGCCGATACAGCGACAATTTCGATGTAGTTGAGCTCGGCAGGACTCAACGGCATCCTATCGCCCCAAGATTCTATCTGATTAGCGGGGGGAAGAACCCACGAATCAAAGCGTACAGAAATCATGTTGATAGAGGCGAGATTGGGAGGTGGGAGAGGAAAGACACCCATTAGAGGAGGGTCCTTAAAAAGTCTGGCTCCCACATTCTCACATGACCTGGAGGTATGCTCCACAAAAGGTACGTTGCCTTCAGAAGAGGAGGCGAAGAAGGAGAGCTGGTCCACAGTGACAATCTTCCCCTGATGAGGGAATCGAATGACACGGAAAAGGGATGAAGCCACGGCTTGCATGGCATATGTCCAGCTACGTCCAAGGAGGAGGTTGTAGGTAAGATTAGCATCAACAACTTCAACCTCCACTTCGACGATCTTCCCTTCTAAAGAAATGGGCAAACATTGGAGTGTACCAAGAGGACGAGACTCTCTTCCGTCAAAGGCCTCTACAGTTGTAGGACACTGGCTCAACGTCGGAGAGCCAATAGCCTTCCAACAGGCCACAGACATGATGCAAGTGGAAGCACCTTCATCAATGAATGTTCGATGAATCGTTTTCATGTTGATAATGACCTGTATAAGGAAGGCAATCTGGTGAGGCAGTCTCGGTGTATGGCCCTCGAGGTCAAAAGTAATTAGATCCGAGTCAGCCGGGTCTATGCCACCGATGGCCGATAGCAAGGACTTCCTCTGAGAGGGGCAACTCTGGAGCACTTCCAAAGCGGACATAGCAGACAGAGCCTGAGCTAAGTCCTCTACGATGCTATAGTGCTGAGCAGCACGAGCATTAGGGTTATAGGAAGACTTCCAGAGTACACCTTTAGGAGGGGGTCATATAGGTGTCTCAGTGCTAGGTCTCTCAATATGGAGCGGACCAGAGCTGGACGGAGGAGCACTGGAGGGGACCTCAGGCTCTTTCCCGACGTGCGACAGATATTCTTTTGCTCGAGTAGTGATGTGGACAGGAATTGTCCCAGCCATAAATACTTGAGAGCCAAATGTAGAAGAGGGTGGTGACGGATCGGCCACCATTTGAGTTTGCTAAGAGGGGAAGGGTTCTTTGAGCACAGCAACAGTTGTGGAAGCACCTTTCAATAATCGACTAACCTCAGATCGCCTTGGGCAGTCTTTGGTATAGTGATCCTCGTCACAGATAAGACAAGGATACTTGGGCTTACGTTTGGCTCCTTCCTCGGGTGGAGGTTTAGGAGAGTCCTGCTTGGGCTGCTCAGATTTATTCTTCGCTTTCCCCTTCTTTTTCCCTTTCTAGGCTTTGTCCGCCGTGGTGGACTGGATGGCGTTGACCTCAGAAGTATTTCCAGAACTAGATATACCCTAAGAAGTATTTTTGTTTGAAGCGTTCGATTTTTGCTTCCCAGAGTTCGCGGATGATTTCTTAGAAGATGGATTTACAGAGCCAATAACACCGTCCACAGATGGCTTTGGCGGAGCTTTGGATGTTCTGGGTCTCGGGGCATCAGGCAAATAATCATACAAGGTACCTGACTGAGAATACATTAAGTCAAGGTACTGAGCACGCGCTATAGCTTGCTCTTCAGTTACACAAGCTCCCATAGCAATGTCTCGCGCGATTGCAAGGACAAAGGAGTTCGTAAACCAATCGGTCAGGAGCTGATCAGGAATCCAAAATTTGATCAAACAACGACGTCGTCTCCATTCATGTATATGATCGGATATGTGCGTGGCCGTGTCCTGTTTAAGAGAGGTAAGGAGATGCGTTCCCATCTCATACCGAATGGGCAACTGAAAGTGAGTTAGGAATGCCATTGCCAATGAGTTGAAATCTTGAAAGGATCCGCGATTTAACTCAATATACCACTTAGCAGCCGAGCCGGTAAGAGTCCTTTGGAAAAGGCGGAGCCGGATGGAATCATCAAGCCATGAATTTGACGAACACCAAAGGTGATAAGTCATAACGTGGGCTTGAGGATCTTCTCTAGCCTTGCCGTCAAATTTGGGACAATCACCGGGTATCTTGGTTGGAACTGGTGGCCAATACGGGTTATGAAGAATAGGATCATTAGTCAATTTGGACACATCTGGCAGTTCCAATGTTGCTAAGAAGGGTAACTGAGGATTAAAGGACATCTGTGGTCGTGTATAAGAGGTAGTACCAAAGTTCCAACCAGATAGGGGTTGCCCCCATGGACTTTGTCCGAACGGTCCAGGCCCATAAGGGTTCTATCCGTAGGGACTCTGTCCATAGGGGTTCTGTCCATAGGGGTTGTAACCATAAGCGGTCGGTTGACTCTGAATCTACCCCCCAGCACCCCATTGATTACCAACTTGATTCGCAAGAGCAACATACTGTTGCTGGTAATTCTGGTAAGGAGTGACCTGCATTTGTTGATAATTTTGGTACGGGGTCATTTGAGCTTGCCCCTGGGGTTGCTGGTAACCATATGGCTGCTAAGCTCCATACTGAGCCTGGGGACCAGGCTGCGCTTGGTAAGAAGGTTGGGATTGGAACCCACCTTGCATTTGTAGACCAGTTTGAGTCTGGGGCCCAGCCTGGGACTGAAAACCGGGTTGAGCTTGAGCGGCAACCACCATTTGAGTGCCTGGTTGAGCAAGCCCAGAGGGATGTCCTTGAAGGGATGGAGTTTGGGCCACCTGGCCGGAAGGTTACCCTGGTTGAGTTTGGGACGGACCCGTTTGCCCAGAAGAACGAGCTTGCTGGGTACTAGGTTGTCCTTGTACAGCTGAGGGTTGTCCTTGCGGAACAGATGGCCGAACGGGTTGGACGGCTGGTTGACCCTGGGGTGGACCAGCTTGTCTAGACGATTGTATAGGTTGGGCAGTGGGTTGACCTTGCTATACGTAAGGCTGACCACCCTGCCCAGAAGGATACCCTTGCTGGATTCCAGGTTGTCCTTGTTGCATGTAAGGTTGTCCTGTTTGTCCAGAGGGATAACCTTGCTGGACACCGGGTTGACCTTGTTGGATGTAAGGTTGTCCTGGTTGCCCAGATGGGTAACCTTACTGGGGACCAGGTTGGCCTTGTTGGATGTAAGGTTGTCCTGGTTGCCCAGAAGGATTAGCAAAATAAGTAAAAGACGGACCACCACCAGCCAAAGGTTGTCCCTGAAAGGGTTGTCCTTGTGGGCCCCCAGGTTGCCCTAGGGGAGGCTGGCCGTACTGCTGCTGCCCTTGGGGGTCTTACACATACAACGGCTGGCCCTGGTTAGGCGGTCCCTGAGGCTGTGCAGGTATCGCTTGGCCACCATGATAAGAGGTGGGTCCCCAAGCAATGGATAATGGTACCAAAGTCTCAACAGCAGGCTGAGGTGGCAAGGGGCTGGAAAGATAAAGGTTCTGACCAGTGGAATCATAATAAAAAAACGGCCCTTGTGCGTTCGTATCTTGGATAGTTTGCAGATAACGATCATATGCCCCCTCTACCAGAACGGGACCAGCAGAGGGCGGGGCACTTTGTGCAGGATGAATAACTCTGGGTGTATGAGTCGGCTGGCCACCACTGACATGAGATGTGCCAGCGGGAGGGGTCATAGCCGAAGATGCCGTAACGGCACTAACAACCGGCGTTGAATATGCTACACAAACAGTGGGTTCAGTTGGAACTGAAGTGACAGGTGTATTGTGGACTGGTGGAAAAAGGGCTCCTGTAGTGGGAGTGATATGGTGATCCCAAATGGTAGTTGAAGGGGGAGTCCTAGAACCCATGGCATTCCTCAAAGACCTATAGCGTGAGGGTACCGAGGATGTGGCTGGGATAGGAGTGTCAATGTTTGACACAACAGGTGTCTCACTTACTATAGGAGATGTATCTTCCATATCTGAGGAAGACATCGGAGATGGAGCACCAATAGGGGTATTAGGAATATCGTCTTCGGACGGCTCCCAAATGGAATTCCAATAATATTCGTAAGCCTCATCGTCTGGAGCACGAGAGTTGATCGGTTGGATACTCGGGATGACAGGGAGAGTATCACTCACAACCGGTAGCTCAGGAGCAACAGAAGAAGGAGACCCTTGGTCACTTGGAACGAGAGAAGGGATTGATGGATCTGCCAGGATGGAAAACCTCACAAAATCCTAAGGAAACTAACGAGAAAGGACCCTACTCAAAACTAATGCAAACAAGATCTAACCGGGTAAATGTGAACGTGGCCGAATAAATTTTAAGACACAGGAACTGAACTTGACCTTTTCATGTTTTAAGAGTCGAGAAAAGGACAAAAAGGTGACTCTAGTCGCCTTCGAATGTTTTGTGAGCCCGAAGTGACAAGTGCTCAAATAAGCCTTTTCTTTTAAGGAGTCTGAAAAGGATCAAAAGTGACTACTCTGGAGAAACTAGGCAAAGGTTTTACCAGACAATCCGTAAAACTGCATATACACCTTAGTAATCATATGAAAACCAAGGACTTTTCGTACGGGAGTAAATCTTCCTGAATGTTGTGTTCGGTGCGTTACGGGTCGTAAGGCGGCAGACATGGCTTCCTATGGATCAAGGATGATAACCTAGTGGGGTCTCCCCATATACGCGACGGTACGTGGGAGCACAATCTGTGTTAGACCACTATCGAGTCACAAGAGGAGGAATCACCCAACCATAATGTGAAACAACAGTGACTAGGTTTAACGACGCCGGAACACGTCTCTAGCCTAGACCTCTAGATATTTTCGTTAAGTTCCAATGCATTGTTAAGTTTATTCAATTCATTTTACAGTTGATCTTCGATTAAGTTTCGATTTCCAGGTCCTACCGTATGTAATCTCTCACAATTGCCTAAATGCAAGCTATATGCCAAAAAATATCATTTCGTTCGATGAATACTAACTATGAGAGAGTTGAGAATTTTCAATCAAACAAAATGACCATAAACAATCAACAAGCACTCTAATGCAGCTAATGGTAATAAACGAAACTTTTTCTTTAGAATCACTAATCAATGAAAAGCTCTATTTCCCATTAACTAATTCAACGCAAAAGAGATTGTTTGATTTCTTTTTCAATGGCACAATGCACTAAATGAATTTTGAGAGATAATAACACTGAGTAAAAGAGATAAACTCACTCAATGAGAACACAATCAAGTCCCCAAGACACCAAAACAGTCCTTAAAACCAAAAAGAAAAACAAAGACTTCTACGAGCTATGTAATCTAAGCTCAAACGAAGCCAAACGAAATCCAAGCGAGAAAGAAGCAAATCACTCGAAAATCAATCAAAAAGGCTTTGACAATCACTGAGCAAGTGCAAAAAGTAATCACAAAGTCGACTGGACGATCAAAGAACCCAATACTCCTACGGAAGGCTCGACGCACAAGGCCACTAGATGCCCTAGGGCTGGGATGTGAAATCGATGGAAAGAGGCAAACACCCGAAGGATGGAGGTTGGAAACTAGTGAAACAAGGATCAAACACACTCCAGCAATTGAAAAAGATGTAGCAAGATACAAATCTAAGCTCAGAGGGCTTGCAAACAAGCAAACTGGAAAAGTTGACAGGCATGGCGCGACTGTCAGGCTGAAACTCGCGCTATAAAGGTATTGGCGCGGGTTGTCTTTGAGCAACATGCGCCAACTGGCGCGACTGTCAAGGGAAAAACCGCGCTAATCAAGTTTGCTAAGTTAAAAACAAAAACAAGCGGCCCAGGGCTTGGTTAACAGTATCTAGGCAGGCTAGGAAGCAAGAGACAGCAAGAAATCCAATCCAAAAAGCTATCTAAGCAACCAAACACGAGAACCAAAGAGGCAAGACAACTCCAAGTCGTTTAGTCCGCAAACCAAACCGGAGATTGACTGAAGCGGCGTTGATCTACTTCGCTAATGCAAAGCAATAGCGTTTTGAAGGCTATCTGGCCGTACTTCAGGCTCTGTCTAAAGTTTACAAAGTAAACAACAAGCTAACTCCCCAGTGGAGTCGCCAAATTGTTGTGGAGGTAAATCCCCTCTGCGGACAGAGGCGATCCCTACTAGCCTAGACCGGGTCTAGCAACAATCAAACAATGCTACCATGCAAGTTCCTAATTGTGAATTAAAGGTAGGTGATGAGGACCTACTTGGATTCCAACGCTAATATTCGTAGAAGAGACGTCGCCCTCGCTCCTTTGCTTTGGCCGGTCACAATCCTCCACGATCTCCGTGAATGGACACCTGCACATGCAAAGAACAACACGAATACAAGCATGAAATCTAATAAATGCAATTATATATCAGTCAGAAAAGATATAACTCAACATCAACCATTACAAAGACAATGAGAGTGGAACCATAATGATAGTCATCTATTACTGATAATCAAACAAAGGAGAATACAACCATAGTTCTGACGTCAAGTCCTCCTTTGGCTGAGTGCTCAGCTACACAAGTCTTGCAAAGCTTGTTGGGATGGGGAACAAGCCTCTCTCTCTTTGATGACAAGAATCTCCTCACTTAGATCTAGCCTTATGGACACAAAGAAGGCTCTTGCAACTTCAAACTCTTGAACTCCTGGTATTCTTACTTCCAGCACTAGCACTAGCTTGCCAAAGGCATGGAGAGAAGCTTTTATAGATGGAATAGGGGGAGATAAGATCAATCACAATTTCTATGGGATTGGCTTTATCACTTGGAAACTTCCATGAAAGGTGGAAAACCGCTTCCCTTCCATGGAGATTCGAAGCCAAACCATCCTCACCCAACATGGATTCAGTTGATGAATGGGTTAAGGAGAACCTTCGAAGGTTTGTTTGTTAGAAACTTTGCCCAAGTGGGTTGGCGCGAGTGCGACTCTGAGACAGAGCGCCAGCTAGCGCGCCCTCTTTGTAGGATTTCCCCCATTGGCGCGGGCAGTACACAGTGAACCCGCGCTAATGCAAAAAGGGCTATTTTTATGGGCAAGCTGTAGGAGATGTCTTCAGGGCATGTGAAGCTCACATTCAGAGGAAAATAATGCAAGTGGTTTCAAGTCATGTCACTTCTCACAAGTCCCGGGATGAATCCTCCAATGTGCAGGAGAGGGGTAACAGGGACGGTGACAAACGGTGACAAATTACTGTGTAACAGGATGTATACTCAGAAAACATCATCGGGATAGTTTTGAAAAACGTGCCTCTTGTCACGCCTCAGCGCTTTTACAACTTGTGCATAGTTATTTATGTGGTCCACTTCGAGTTGTTTCATTCTCTGGCTACAATTATTTCTTAACTTTCATTGATGATTTCTCTAGACGCACTTGGGTATACTTCTTAAAACTCGAGAGTGAAGTATTTAACATGTTCTTGGCTTTTAAGGCCTTTGTTGAGAAACAATCTGGACATCAAATTCTTATGCTAAGATCTGATAATGACGAAGAATATATTAACAACAAATTCATCAACTTTTGCATTGAGCATAGAATTCAAATGCAACATATTGTTCCATATACTCCACAACAAAATGGTGTAGCTGAAAGGAAGAATCGCACCTTAAAGGAAATGGCTAATTGTATGCTTCAATCTAAAGGACTTAGTCTTAATTTTTGGGCAGAAGCAATTAACTGTGCAAATTACATATTAAATCGCATTCCTACTAAGGTTTTAAAGAATATCACTCTAGAAGAAGCATGGATCTCAATTAAACCAGATGTAAGTCACTTTCGTGTTTTTGGAAGTGAAGCATGGGCCCATATTATAGATGAGAAACATGAAGCCTTAGAACCTAAGAGTGAAAAATGTATTTTTGTTGGATATTTTGAAGATGTCAATAGATATAGACTTATTCCACTTAAGTCCAAAAATGTTATCATTAGAAGAGATGTAAAGTTTGTTGAAAATATATCAGCCTACGAGCCTAGTTCGGCGGATATGCCACCTCTCTCTATCCCTTCTACTTCTAAAAATATTTCTTCTTCAGATGATGACAGCGAGGATGAAAATCCTCCTCCACCTTCTCAAGATCCTCCTTCAGCTCCTCAGCATCCAAAATGGATCTGTGCTACTCGGGATGCAGTAGGTTCTCTTGCAAGTGATCCTACAAATCAGTGTCGCACACGTTCTCAGTTTGATAGAGCCTCTTCTTCACTGGCTCAAACTTCAACAAATTATGATCCTGACACCTTTACAGAAGCTTCAGGCCATCCAAATTGGGACACAGCGTTGAATGAAGAATATTGTTCATTATTTGCAAATGATACATGGAATCTTGTTCCTCTTCCAAAGGGATGAAAACTTGTTATATGCAAATGGGTTTACAGAACGAAGTTTGGACCAAATGGAAAAGTTGATAAACATAAAGCACGTCTTGTTGCTAAGGGTTTTTCACAAGTTGGAGGCATTGACTATACTGAAACCTTCTCCCCTATTGTTAAAATGAACTCTATCCGCCTTGTTCTTTCCCTTGCTGGCTATTTCAAATGGGAAGTCCATCATATGGATGTTAAATCTGTCTTCGTGCATGGGGATTTGCATGAAGAAATATATACGGAACAACCTCATGTATTTATACAAATAGACTCCAGCCTTGTATGTTGGCTTAAGAAATCCCTTTATGGTCTCAAGCAAGCCCCTCGGGCTTGGTATGCCAAAATGGATAGCTTTCTTTTAGATATTGGCTTTTCTAGGTGTCATTCTGACAATACTGTCTACACCAAGAAAGTGAGTAAGTCTCTTATCATTCTTGTTCTTTATGTTGATGATCTTATCCTTACTGGTAGTGATCCCAACCTTATAAACCATGTGAAGTCCAGCCTTAAAAAGCAGTTTGAAATGACAAACTTAGGACACTTGCATTATTTTCTTGGTCTTCAAGTCTTGCAATCGAATAAAGGTATTTCCCTTTCCCAGTCCAAGGATACTTGTGATCTTCTATGCCACTTCCACATGGAAGACTATAACCCAGCCCCTTATCCCTTTCAGTCTGGAGCCAAACTTTCAGTCACTTGTACTTCCCCTAAAGTTGATGCTACCTTATACCGTCAACTTGTAGGAAAACTTTTGTATCTGAAACATACTTTTCTTGACCTGTCCTTTTTTGTTGGCCTTATTGCTCGATTTATGCAAAACCCACACGAAAGTCATTGGAAAGCAGCTAAAAGAATACTTCGTTATGTTCGAGGTACAATTTAGTTTGGGATTCATTACAGTGCAGAAGCATCTCCTCTATTGGTTGGTTTCACTGATTCTGATTGGGCTGGTGACCTTAATGATTGGAAGTCTATTGCACGTTATGTCTTCACTCTTGGTTTTGGACCTATTACATGGGCTTGCAAGGAACAAAGTGTCAATTCTCTTTCTTCAGCAAAAGCAAAGTATCGTGGCATCGTAGAAGCTAGTAAGGAAGCCCTGTGGCTTTGTCAAATCTTGTCAGAGGTTGGCTTTTAGCAGCAACATCCGACTACACTTTGGTGTGATAATCAAAGTGTCATTTCATCATAAATCTCATTCATGACCATGTTCTTGAAGTGCAATATTGTTCAACCAATGATCAAGTTGTAGACATCTTTACAAAGGTTCTCACAAAGGTGACGTTTACTGAACTTCGATTTATGGTTGGAGTTCAAGAAGTTGTCACTAAGGGGGGATAGGCTCTTGTCAGGCCAGGAGTAACTCCAGACTTGGCAGAAAAACTCAGAAAAACTGATTCGATTATTTCATTAGGTAGATATTGTTTATATACATGAATGTGACTGATCAGTTCATCTTCTTGATGACTGTTCACATTCCAAATTCACCCAATCGCAGAGGATTAGGTGTCAACATTCCCCCCTTAATCTGAAGGGATGTTGGTGAGTCCAAGCATCGTTCTGAATCTTTCAAGCTTTTCTCTTCCAAGCGCTTTGGTGAAGATGTCTGCAATTTGCTCATTTGTGGAACAATGACGGAGATGGATTGTTTTGGCCTCAACATGATGTCGGATCAGATGATATTTAGTATTGATGTGCTTAGTACGATCATGGAACTTTGGGTTCTTGGCCAACTTTATTGCAGAGGTGTTATCGATCATGAGTGGAGTTGATTGTACTTGTTTTACCTGCAAATATTCAAGAATTTTCCTGAGCCACACAATTTCTTTCGTTGCTTCAACTGCTGCCACGTATTCTGCTTCTGTTGTGGAATCTGCTGGAATTGATTGTTTGTGTGATCTCCAAGAGACAGCTCCTGATCCAAGACTCATAGCATATCCTGAAGTAGATACTCCAGTTTCTTTGTCTCCATCGAAGTCTGAATCAGAGTATCCAATTAAGCTGAAGTCGTCCACCTGTGTATACTTGATTCCAAGGTCTTGAGTTCCCTTCAAGTATCTTAGAACTCTTTTTGCAGCAGACCAATGTCCCTCACAAGGCTTTTGCATGAACCTGGAGAGAATTCCAACAGTAAATGAAATGTCTGGTCTGGTAGTAATGAGGTAGATGAGACTTCCTACAAGCTGTCTATACTTTTTTGCATCCTCAAATTCCTTTCCTTCAATAGATGTGAGTTTTAAGTTTTGTTCCATTGGAGTAGAAAGAGGATTGCACTCTGTCATGCCAAATCTGTTTAACAAATCTCCAATGTATTTCTTTTGAGAAATAAATATGGATTTTGGATGTTGGGTTACTTCAATGCCAAGATAGTAATGAACATAGCCCAAATCAGTCATTTCAAAACTTTTTCCCAATTCTTTCTTTATGGATGCAATATAGCTTTCATTGTTCCCTGTCATTAAAAGATCATCTACATATACCACAAGATATACAACTGTTTTGCCAACTTTCTTGACAAATAAAGTTGCATCATCAAGATCAAAATGATTGAAGTTGAGTTTCAGAAGATGCTCAGTTAGTTTTTCATACCAGGCTCGTGGTGCTTGTTTGAGGCCATACAAGGACTTCACAAGTTTTCATACTTTATGTTCATGTCCTTTCACAACAAATCCTTCAGGCTGGGACATAAAAACATTCTCTTTTAGATCTCCATTCAAGAATGCAGTTTTTACATCCATTTGATGGACTTTCCAACCGTTCTGAGCTGCTAGTGCAAAGAGTGTCCGAATGGTGGCCCATTTTGCTGTGGGGGAAAAAGTTTCCTCATAATCAACCCCTTCCTTCTGTGCAAAACCTTTTTCCACAATCCTAGCTTTGTGCTTGTCAAGTGAGCCATCAGCTTTGTACTTGTTCTTGTAGACCCACTTGTAGCCAATTGGTTTGGTTCCAAATGGAGGATCAACCAGCTTCCAAGTGCCATTCTTTATGAGGGCATCATACTCCTTTTGCATCGCTTCTTTCCATTCATCATGAGAAGCAGCTTCTTTGAAGGAAGTTGGTTCAAAATCTGTAGACAAGTTCAATTCACAATCATAAGTAACATCCATATCAACAGGTGAATTAGAGTCATCTACATCACCTCCATCTTGTCGGTTTGTACTTCTGGTTCATGTTTTTCCAATTTCATCAGGATGAACACTTTCAAGTGTCTTTGTCAGCCACTTTGGGGGACCTTTCTGAGATGGTCCAGGCTGCTCTGTTGATTGAGTTGGGACTGAATCAAGATTGAGTCTCCCAATTCTATCAATTACATCACTTAAAGGATCATCCGTTGTTGGAGTTTCATGCAGGGGAGATTGTTCTTCAGAAGAAGATTCCATATGTTGATCTAGTATAGGAATCCCCCCTTCAAGATGTGGAATCTGATTATCAAACTCTTGAAATGATTTCGTTTTTGTGAATCTATCCAAGCGATCAAGTTGCCGCTCAACAACATTGTCAGATTTGGATGATTCAAGAAAAATGACATCTCTAGATACAACAAACTTTTTATTTACTTCATCATAGAGACGGTATGCTTTGGAGGTGTTTGAATACCCCAGGAAGATACACTTACGACTTCTAGCACCAAGTTTGTTTCTATGTACCTTTGGTATCAAGGCATAACAGGTGGAACCAAAGATCCTGAGATGCTTTACCAAAGGAACATGTCCATACCATAATTCATAAGGAGTCTTGTTTCTTATAGCATTAGATGGACATCTATTCTTTATATATGCAGCACATAGAACAGCATCAACCCAAAACATTATCTTTACATTTTTGAAGAAAAGCATGGATCATACCATATTCAAAATTGTTCTATTCATTCTTTCTGCTACACCATTCTGTTGGGGATTATAAGGTACAGTTGTTTGATGTTTGATCCCATGTTGGCGAAGATAGTTTTCAAATTCATTTGATGTATATTCTTTTCCATTATCAGTGCGAATAGACCCAATATGAGATTGTGCATCATTTTCAATCCATTTATGAAAATTCTTGAATGTTTGAAAAGCATCAGATTTGTTCTTCAATAAATAAACCCAACACATTCTGGTGTAATCATCAATAAATGTCATGATATATTTATTTCCATTTGCAGAAGGAACAGGCATTGGACCACATAAATCTGAATGAATGAGTTCAAGCTTCCTATGTGCTCTTGAATGTGAATCATGAAAAGACTGTTTGCTATGCTTTCCTAGAATGCAAGCATCACATTGCTTATGTTTCCTAGGAATTGTAGGCAAACCAGCAACACCATTTTTCTTCAATAAGCGGAGACTGTCATAGTTTAAATGTCCAAATCTAGCATGCCATAATAAACTTGATGGAAGTGTACCTTCTTCATGATGAGAAATATATGAGAAATGTTGTGCATGAGCAGAGGTTCCTTGCAGTTTGAGAAGTCTTTCTTCTTCTATTCCCCTCATGACAAGTGAGTGGTCAGATGCTTTTCTTACCTCAAGCTTTCCATCAAACATATGAATGGAGTGACCTTGCTGGCGGATGTGGACCAAGGACAGCAAGTTTCTCTTGAGCTGTGGGAGATATAGAACATGATCCAGAAGAAAGTCTGGAAGACCAGGCAGTTTAAGCCTGATTGTGCCAAGTCCTGATGGCTTGATTTTTGACTGATCTGCAAAGTATACTGCTCCATCAACATTGTCAGTGAAATCTTCAAAAAAATCTTTCCTATGAGTCATATGACAGGTTGCTCTTGAATCAAGCAACCAATCATTTTTCGAAGAGACAAGTGAAGCATTAAACAAATCTTCATTTACTCCAATGTTACATTGTGCCTCAATATAGTGAGTGGATTCAGGTGCTTTACCTTTGTCTGTATCATCAGTTTTACCTTTCTGCTGATTTCTTTTCTGCTCAATTTTGTCCCATGGTAGCTTTCATGTAGAAGCATCATGTGATCTGCAGCGAATGCAATGCAGATCTGCCTTTTCTCCTTGAGAATGTCTGCCCCCCCTACCTCTGAAATATCTTCCTCTTCCTCTTCGTCCACCTCTTCCTCTTGTAGAGTCTTGAGCAGGATGCTTTTCTTTATGAGCAAGGCACACAGTTTCTTCAGAAGATTCAGGGACTGTCTTCTTTCCAAAGGCTTTCTCTCTTTCAGCAAACTTTTTCACAAGAGAGTCAAAGGTTATATCTTTAAGATTTCCATTTGCTTGTAAAGACTCAAGATAATTGGAGTAAGTAGGATAGAGTGCCTTGAGAAAAGCAATAAGAGGGATATCCAACTCAACCTTAGTGGATTTGATATCATGCATTATGGATTTTACTTCAGATGCAAGAGCAAGAGGATCATTATTTTTCAGTTCAAGAGTGAAGAGTTTAATCATAAGCTGAACAACTTCAAGTGCAGAATGTGAGTCATAGAGTTCTTTCAGCTTTTGTAAAGCTTCAAAGGAAGTTGAATATGATGAAATATGGCGACTTACTTCTTCATTTACAGATGCTGCGATTAATGCATAGGCTTTGTTGTTCTTGCTTTCCCAAATGATGAGCTCTTTGTCTGATGTAGGCTGCACAGGGTCTTTGTCTTCTTCTCCGACACACACTCCTTTCCACAACTCATTGTAGATGAGGGTGTGTTTTACCATCCGGGACCATTCAGGATAGTTCTCCTTGCCAGTGAGAACTATTCCTACCATAGAGATGATTGAATGCATTCTGTAAAAAATTACTTCTGCTGATAAAAAAAACTTCCTTACGTTACAGCCTTCAAATCCCTCTAATGTTTGATAGAAGCATCAACATTTCATTGAAATGGTAACTTTTCAATGCAGCATTACCATTCAAAAAAAAAAACTGTGTAATACTACTATAAAACGCGCAATACCACAAATGCTTTGATATATAAAACACTTTGACTGATATGTATAAACTGCGCAATACTTTGAATGCTTTGAAAACTGCTTATATAAACAGTTTCTTTGTTCGTATTCTAGACAATGTGATAGACACAGTTTATATTCGCTATGCAATAGATAAAGGCAGAGGATCCATATCAACATCAGAGGTCCATCATGTATACGGCCTGCTCTATGGGTGTTTATATAGTTGATCTCTATTGCGTTTTGAGCAGTATTATTGTGAAGGCGTCGTCGACATTCCGGAAGGCTTCATCAACTTCTGCATTCTCGGAGGCGAGCACCGGCTCCGCAACTACCACTCGGTGACCATTGAACGCATAATATCATACTTGAGAAACATCACCAATGGCGCACAGAGATATGATGGTATGGCATTATAGTATACCAACCAAGCAGAGATATGGTGGTATGGCGTTACAATATACCAACCGAGCAGAGATATAGTGGTATGGTTGCTCAGAGATATGATCGAGCAGAGATATGGTGGTATGGCTGCTTAGAGATATGACCGAGCAGAGATATGGTGGTATGGCTGCTCAGAGATATGACCGAGCAGAGATATGGTGGTATGTGGCGTTATAGTATACCAACAGAGCCGTGGGTGGAGGCATAGCAAAGGGGATTCAGAAAATGGCATGCGTGCTGGCTACAATGTGCAGGATGGAATTGCCGAAGTGGAGGTACGCAGATTCAAAACATTGTAAAACCACAATGTATACCACAACAGATTCAAGACAATGTAAAACCACATCGTTTTCCAGCAGCCACACCATTCGACATAGCGAAAATTGCCTCAATGCAACGAATTGATTCTTCAACAGTAGAATAGAATGCACAGAAGACGATGGCAAAGATGAGCAGATGACTGACCATAGCAGTGAAGACTATTACCCTAAATTGCAGGTATGAGAGAGGAGCGTTATTAGATTGCCAGAACTAGGAGAAGCAACGCTTTTATGAAAGGCAGCACATAGGCAGAATAAGGAGTTACAAAGCAGAGGGAAGCCAAAAATGGTGCTGGCTCTGATACCATGTCAGGCCAGGAGTAACTCCAGACTTGGCAGAAAAACTCAGAAAAACTGATTCGATTATTTCATTAGGTAGCTATTGTTTATATACATGAATGTGACTGATCAGTTCATCTTCTTGATGACTGTTCACATTCCAAATTCACCCAATCGCAGAGGATTAGGTGTCAACAGCTCTAATGCCTCATTCATTCTCCGACTGTTTCATATTTGTACATCCTTCAATCCTATCCCAAGTTGTTCTTAAGGGGGGATGTTAGGATACTGACACATAGGAAATAGTTAAGTATAACTTGGTCTAGTGTAGAGTGTGTGTTTCTTTACTATGTACTTTTCTAACTTACAATCTGACGGTCACGATATGTTTTAGACATGAAGTGATCTGGCATTTCATTCTCTCCTCGGTATTACTGACACTTGATCTGTGGCTTAACACCTGATTGGTCCATGATCTCTATTTAAAGAGCATGGAGGGTCATTCGTAGGGTGACCGTTCATGAGAGAAGCTTATGTAAATTTTCATTCTTTTATTAATAAATTGCCTGAAGTGGCCACGTTGGCTCCGACCGTGGACCGTTTCCCTCTTTGAGGGTTTTAACCACGTCAAGAATACTAGTGTATTGATCTATGATCTATTTGTAAGCGGTGTCCTCTAGTGTTCTATCTAAGGAACTTACCCTGCAAATTCCTACACTATCAACCCCCAAACGTTCAACACTATCGACCATCCAAAGGCGTTGAATTAGATCATTCATGGGAGTGATTAATTTGCCATCCTCCTCTGAGATTGAATTGAATATCTTCTTTACTTCCTGGGCATCCACAACTTCAACTTCGATTGCGACCATTTTTCCCTCGAGCTCTATGGGAAAATCGTTCAGGATCCCATATGGATGATAACCTCTTCCATCAAAGGCTTTTAGATTGGTAGGTGATTAATTGATTGTTGGAGAGCCTAAAGCTTTCAAACGAGCAATGGAAATAATACATGTAGAAGCTCCTTCATCAACAACAGTATGAAATAATCATCTAGTTTTGAAAAAAATGGAATCTGCATTTCCAGTTGATGAGGGAGTCTCGGGATATGACTCTCAAGATCAAAGATAATTAAGTTAGAATCTTGCGGATCGATAGATCCTATAGCTGACAATAAAATCTTTGTTGTGTCGGGCATGTTTGCAATACTTCCAGAGCGGAAATCGCAGAAGGAGACATATTCAGGTCTTCAATAATGTTGTAATTTTGTGCAGCTCTAGCATGCAGGTTAAAAGTTGATTTCTGAAGCACAGCTTTGGTAAGCAGTGGAATCATCATGTCATGATTTGGCTTCTTGATCTGTAATGGTTTAGAAGGAGAAGGAGGAATTGAATTAGAAGGTTGGCTAGATGAACTAGCTTCATTTCTATTTTCGACAGGACGCTTAGACTCGTTATATTTGGATCTCGTAGCTACCAAAACTTCTTGCAAAGACATCATCAGGATATCTTGCGATGTGGAAGAGGAAGATGTGTTATGAGAAACCATTTTTCTATCTTGAGAAGGAAATGGATCCTTCAAAACAGCAGGAATTGGAGAACCTTTAATGAATTTAGAAACCTCTACCTGATGTGGGCATTCCTTCGTATAGTGATCCTTAATGCAAATAAGGCAAGGATAACGAGGTTTTCATTTTTTGTCAGTAGACTCAGCTTTAGCAGGTTTCTCTTACAGAGAGGAATTTTGTTTCGATTTACCTTTCTCCTTCTTTTTATTTCCGGCTAATTTCATCTTTCATGTAGATGATTCTACAACATTGATCTCGAAAATAGTTTCTAGAGGAAGGCTTTTAGATGGTGTATCTTGTATGGCCAAAGTCTGAGTATTTTTAGAATTTTTCTTTTTTCCCTTAGATTGTTGGCTAACAGAACCTATAATTCCATCAACGACATTAAATCATGATCCTGTAGGATATGTAATAATGGGTTCACCCATATGGCAAGGTAAATTCGGGATTTTTTCATACAAAGTGCCAGATTGAGTGTAGACTAAGTCTAAGTACTCGGCATGAGAAATTAATTTCTCTTCCATGACAATAGCTCCCTGAGAAACATCTTCCATAATAACGGGAAGAAGCAACTTTATAAACCATTTAGCTAAAATTTGACCTGAAATAAAAACTTTGACTAAGCGACGTCTACGTCTCCATTTATGGATATTATCATAGATGTGAGTCAAAATCTATTGTTTTAAAGAAGTCAATAGTTTGGTACTAGTATTATAATGGATTGGTAGCTAAAAGTGGCTTAAAAGTGTTGTTGACAGGGAGTTAAAGTTATGGAAAGAGACACGAGGTAGCTCAATGTACCATTTAGCTATCGAATCGGTTAAAGTTCATTGGAAAAGACATAGATGGATGGAATCATCGATATAATAATTTGACGCACACCAAAGATGATATGTCATCACATGATTGGATGGATCCTCTCCTGATTTACCTTCAAATTTAGGTATGTCACTTGGTAACTTGGTAGGAATCATCGATCAAAAATGATTATAATAAATAGGATCATTGGTTAACCACGATAAATCGAGTAGATCTAGCATTGCAATAAATGGTAACTGTTGGCCAAGATCTTATGTTAAAGTTTGATAACCCTGCAGGTTAAGACCAACCCCTGGAGGCGGATATCTAAGATATCATAGAATAGCTTGAGAATTTGGAATTGGAATTCCATGAGGGCAACCAAGGTGAACCATATCGGGTTGAGGTTGAAAAAGGACTTGATAAGTATGACTAGGGTACGGTTGACTCTGGAAAGGTTGAACTTGACCCATTTGACCTAAGAAATATTTCCCTTGCACATGTTGCACTTGCTCTTTCCATTTAGCTCTTTTACCACAACTTTCAAGCTAGAGGCTAATATTCTTTTCCAAAATGAGCCCATATAGTTTGGCTAAAATGTAGTTGAGCCCATGACATTTTTATAGAGGGAACATTTTTATCCCCACTTTTAATGATAGGCACAATAAGATTTTGTGTCAAAGGCTTAGGGAAATCATGTTTCACTCCCTAATTGAGGTTTTTTGTGTATATCAGGGATGAGGTTATATTTTCATATCTTGAAAATTTTAGCTTGGTAGCCTTCAATGTCCCTAACCTTCCCACTAGCGAGCTTCTTAATCCCAAACTTCATGTCTTCCAAAGAAAAATATTCTCCTCTATGGGAGTGTTTAAGATGTTTCCCATGGTGTCTAGGGAATCATAATGATTCTTAAGATAGATATCCCAGTTCTTTAAGGGGATCAAATTATTTTTTATCATTTTATGAATAAGAATATTCCTCCAAAACTTTCTAGGCTCAACCTTAGAAAGGTGAAGAAGATGCTCTTGCCTCTGATCATATAGGATCTTTTCTTGCTTTTGATAAGAGCTTTATACATACTG
>Ga0115848_100123_pt1 | contig 22954 bp, 27 predicted proteins | sample InSIn3gowninarea_FD_83862 | JGI IMG/M metagenome (GOLD analysis project Ga0115848, IMG submission 83862) | reverse complement strand
TCGTTCGCGCACTACTCGACTCGGTTTATTGATCCTGCGTGGGGATTTGCAATGGGTTGGAATTATGCTCTACAATGGCTTGCTATTTTGCCTTTAGAAATTGTCGCTGCATCCATCACTGTTGACTATTGGGAGTCAGATATATCGAACGCCGTATGGGTCTCGCTGTTTTGGGCAGCAATTGTCTCCATTAATCTTTTTGGTGTCAAAGGCTATGGCGAAGCAGAGTTTGTATTCTCTTCCATCAAGGTCATAGCTGTGATTGCTTTCGTGTGGGTAACCCTGAATCCTTCAACCCTGGTTATGCTCATGTATGACTGACTTGGTATAGTATACTGGGAATCATATTGAATTGTGCCGGAGGCCCAGGGGGGAGCTATTTGGGCGGCAGATATTGGCACGATCCCGGTGCGTTTAATCATGGTTTTAAGGGCTTGTGTGATGTCTTCGTGAATGCTGGATTTGCATTTGCAGGGACTGAGTTAGTTGGCCTTGCCGCAGCCGAAACCGCCAACCCTAGGAAGTCTTTACCCACTGCGGTCAAACAGGTTTTCTGGCGCATCACGCTTTTCTACATTGTTTCGCTGACCCTGGTCGGTCTTCTAATTCCCTACGACAACCCCCGGCTCATAAACGGAACCTCTTCTGTCGATGCCAAGGCATCTCCCTTCGTGATTTCTATCAAAAATGCCGGGGTCGAAGTCCTAGACTCTGTGATGAATGTTGTGATTATGATTGCTGTTCTTTCTGTCGGAAACTCAGCTGTGTATGGCTCCTCGCGGACGCTTGCAGCGCTTGCAGAGCAGCAGCAAGCCCCTCGGTTCTTAGCTTATATTGACCGGAAGGGCCGCCCTTTGTGGGCCATCGCTATTGCTTCCGGCCTTGGCCTGCTAGGGTTCTTAGCCGCAAGTGATCAACAAGAGGCCGCCTTTGAATGGATGATAGCGATTTCTGGCCTTTCATCTATCTTCACTTGGGGTTCAATTTGTCTAGCACACATACGCTTTCGCCGCGCGTGGAGAGTACAAGGACACAACTTGAACGATCTGGCTTTTCGCTCGCAGCCGGGGATAATGGGTTCATGGATAGGCCTCACCTTTAATTGCCTGATTCTGATAGCCCAGTTTTGGGTCGGCTTCTCACCGATTCACCATGAATCCATGTCGACATCCATGCTGGTCAGCAACTTCTTTTCGAAGTACCTCGCGGCACCGGTTGTCCTTCTCTTCTACATCCCCTATAAGCTACGATTCAAAACTAAGATCCTCCGGTCGAAAGACATGGATTTGCGCACGGGTCGGCGAGAATTAAACGTCCAGTGGCTCATTAAAGAAGAACGAGCGCAGCAAGCAGCATGGCCCGCGTGGAAGAAACTTTACAAATTTTTCTGCTAACTTCGGAGTCTACTTTTCAGCATGCGTGTTCTCCATGCCCTGCAGCTTAGTTTCAATAGAAGTAACGACGATCATGAGATACCCACATTTACAAGACTTTAACATCCATCTAAATCCAGGGCTTCAAAAACCATTGTATAATTCCGTAGCTGCAGGGTGTCGATAATAATGGGATTGTTGATTCCAAGCTAGACGCGGAACAGGATCCTCCTTGTATAGACGCTAATAGTGGCTAGTAATCACTGGAGTAACAAGTGGATGTCTTATCCCAGCTGAAGCCACTGCCGGTGGTGGTTTAGGAATTTACGGTAATATTTCACGGGAACACCAAAAATAGTCCGAGACAAAGAACACGTGAGGCTGAGGCGGCAACGGTCAGGTTTAGATCCCGTAAATTACGCATGGAGATTCGCAGCCCAGGAACTGCTGGTCCAGCACTGTGGGAGGCCTGATGGGAGTCTTCTTCCTCCTCTATTTGCTCCTTCATCCAGTCAATATCATAACCGTTTTACCGCAGGACGACGCCCATCTTCTTTTGTTTTTGCTTTGACGATTTGCTCTGCTCTCTGTTTTGCTTCCCAATTCACGCATTCTCTCCTTTGCTCAGCTATTAGGCGCCCACGCATACAGTCTGCTCAGCGACTGCTTCGACCCCGTCCACGCCGTTATACGACTCGAATTGGCACTGGTGCTTTAAACGAGACTCAAGACTCTCCTTTAGTTTTTGCTCTTGTGCTACTTGTTTTGAAGCGAAGCGCCATCAACCCTCTCTCGCTACCCATCTTCCCCGGACCGACGACCGACGAGATCATCTCCGCTTGCGCGTTCCGTGGACAGACGACCGGTTCCATTCCAGCTTCCCCATCCCGCTGTGCGAAGGGAACTATACCATTCTAATCATCTACAAACGTGTGTTCCGAACCCAGAAACAATGCCCGGGTTCGCAGACTCCTTCTGGACCCCAGACTACGCCACAGGTCTCGGGGTCCTGTATGGAAAGCTTCAGCAGGGTGTCGTAGAAAACAAGCAGATACTTACGATTGCGTCAATGCGTGCCGATGCCGAGGAATTGTATAGTCAGAAGCTTGGGGATATTGCGCCAAGTGTGGATAGAATGATAACAGGATTTTCGAAAGATGACGGAGCGAGTGTGAGGAAGGTGAGTCGCGTTCCGAGGTCATTCCCATCACTTCATATATGCTGACGCCGAGGAAACGTGTATAGGCGTATGAGGGAACCCGAACCGAGATGGTTGAAGCGGCCAGGAATCACCAGAAGATTGCCTCGAACATTCGGGAATTGGTCGTTTCGCCGTTTAGGCGCTGGTGCGATCAACATGAGGCTCGGATTGAGAACTCGCACGATGACCTTCAATCCCGAATTAAAGAACACACCAAGCAGGTTGATCTGGTAAAGAAGTTGCGGAGCCACTATTTCAACAAATGCCGTGTGCTCGAGGATCTGGAAGAAGAGAACAAGCTCGCTTTTCAGGCGCCAGAGACCAGTCCGAAACCCAAAGCAACGCCCAAGATCATCCTCCCAGACACGGAACCCGAAGAAGACGAGCCGGTAGAGCTTGGTGACAAACTTTATTCGCCAGATGATTTGAAGAAGCTCTTACTGCACATGATGGAGACCGTCAGTATGGGTGAGATTAAGGTACCTATTATTGGCACGTACCAAAACACATCGACTGGCGCAGACATCGTGGAATATACTCAAAAGTACTTGAACGCGACTAGCCTCAGCTATGCTGAAAGAATCGGGCAGGATCTTGTCGACACCGGGTTCCTTCGGTTAGTGGGAAATATGGGCAGCACGTTTGCCAACAGCTCCAAGTTGCGTTACCAATGGCGCCCTAAGAGTTTCCAAATCTCTGGTATTCCGGAGAAAAGGGGTGCTCTGAATCGTGTGACCTCCGTCGCAACTAGCGAAGATGGCATCGATTCCCCTATTGCGTCAGTTTCCGAGATGCTGTCAGGCTGGAACCCTCTGAATAACCCACACCCGAACGAGACGCCGGCGGAGAAGCTACGCAGAGAATCTCGCGAGGCTGATGAGCGCTACAAGGCCGCTGTGCGCAAACTTGACCTCATCCGATGCAAACTTGAGGAGGAAATTGTTGCGAACCTCAGATTCATGGAGCAGTGCGAGCTGGACCGTCTCAAGGCCATCAAGGCAGTGGTCCTTGACTTTTCTGGAGCTGTCAGCAATGTTATCCCTAACTTGCAGAGCACCGTGGACCACATGATGCTGTACCAAGAGACCATTCAACCCCTGGGAGATCTGCGGTACCTTCTCGAGAACTACAGAACTGGTGGTTTCGTACCCAAGGTACAGGCCTACGAAAATTATTATGGCTCCGTCGAAGGTAACTATGCTCAGGCCCCTCTATTAATAGGCCTAGATCTAATCATGACATTCCAGACCAGATCTTCGGTGTCGATCTTGAGGCTAGGGCAAGAGCGGACCGTAAAAGGGTGCCAATCATTGTCACGACGCTCTTAACTTACCTTGATAACTGTAAGCCCAGCAACTGTCTTTCTACAAAACGAAAAATGAAGTTAATAAATGATATAGGCTACCCTGAACTTGAGGGCGACAATTTCTAAAGGCAAAATAGCAAGCCATTGTAGAGCATAATTCCAACCCATTGCAAATCCCCACGCAGGATCAATAAACCGAGTCGAGTAGTGCGCGAACGAACCAGCTACCGGGAAAATAACGGCCATCTCCCCCAGAGCTTGTACAGTGCAGTAGATCATGCATCCAGTTAGTGCATACGAGATGAGAAGCGAAGCCGGACCACCGGTAGCAAGGACCCTTCCGGAACCGACAAAAAGACCAGTGCCTAGAAGAGTGGACATCATCAGCACCATCGCCACGTTTCCATCACATGCAGCATGACGGCATCATATTAAACCAGAGAAGGGTGCACATACCGATGGAGCCCCCAATCGCAATCATTTGTAGATGACGACCCCTGAGGCTACGATGCAACGGAGAACTAGCAGCACTCTCTGCGGCACTTTCGATGTCATAGTTTTTGCCCTCTAGGAAGGGCGCAACGGCGGTAACATGGGCATTTGGGTCTCTCCGAAAGCTCCCCCATACTCGCTGTCCTAGGCTACTCCGTCTTGTTGCGGTTTCGCCATAGGCCGGCGCAGAATCAGCTGAAACCGAGCGCTCAGCTTTGGCCTTTAATAAGTCGTTATCCATTGAGGTACTCTGTTACAAAGCGGGGTCCGTCTCCAATGTCGAGTTGTCCGAATAACCACGCAGGTTTCGGACGTGGAGGAAGAGAAAGGCGAGTAGACGGCTGGCAAAATGCCGGTGCACAGGAATAACAAGTGGTTGCGCCCGACTGAAGCAAGAGCTTCCAGCAGGCAAGTCTTATCGTATTGAATGCGCTCGTGTTTAGCCCAAGAGTATACAGAGAACTCGTCGAGCATTCATGCAACTGCGGATGCCGAGAGCGAGAGGGTCCCGGTGATGGAAAAGGATGTCGAAGATGCCATCAAGGATGTTGTTACCAGTGGGAGACAGGGTCTCATTCCCCAGAGATAGTGAAATTAAAGGTGACTGGGCGAGGGTCAGCGCAACCCCAGCCCGAGCTTGAGTGGCCATGTCCCCTCATCCACTCAGAGTCACAGCGCTAAGCTCAATGGCGCTAGACCCTTTTCAGGCCCGAGGTCGTGTGCTTCAGTCCAACATCAGCCAATAACGTAGAGTGGTCTGTAAGTAAACTGATAACGATCATACATAGGTGTTATTAGAGTAGGTGTCAAGATACCAATGAATAGAGATTCTTGAGACCCTAGATCCGTTGATGACTACACCCAGCCAAATTAGGCAACGAGGGACACGAGGAGTATTTGACGCCAAACCTAGGAGCACAAATGTGCACAACGAACTGCAAGAAGAAGACAAGTTTCTATTATTTGAAGGATATTACATGTATATCGTCACTGGTCATTGGCAAATGTTGTCATCGCATCAAACTAAACTGTCGAACCTCAATCAAGAGCTACCAACAGGCCCTTCACCACCAGGAATTAACTGGAGACCAGTCAGACTCTCTTTCTTTTTTTTTTTCGCGAACAGAAATACTTACCATGCAAATATTGTTCCCGTTGAGAAGGATTTTCGGCAGCTTGACCTGGGAGCCAGTGTAGTCACTACTCCAATGTTAGTTCGTGAATATGCGCCTATAGTTTTAGGAATGGCACGTTGAAACACATCTCGCCATTCAGTCGAAGATAGAAGTCCTTACAATTCGGTCACGTCTTCCAGCACCATATCTACACAGAATCAGAACTGGAGCCTTCAATTATGGGTTAAGGCTGCCACTTACTAACGTAGTCATCGAACCCGAGCAATGTGCCGGAGAATTCTGTTTGAATGTCAGAAATACTTCCTTGAATATTAAAAATAGTCAAACCTTTGTCGTTTTTCATGATGATCCATATCCGGGATCCGACACACTTGTCAATCAACTCTAACATTTCAGTTAGCGTATCTCCAAATGTGGTGGGTAGGTGGCTTGGTACCTAAAGGAAGAAGCTGGGACGCCATTTTTAATTACACACGGGTGTTCTCAGAGGAAAAATCTTCTGTGCAAGGCAAGGCTTTCGGAGTTCGCTTTGACGCGATGCGGCGATAATTGTAGTTGGTGGATCTTAAGACTTGGATGGACGAGTCCCCAATGACGGACTTGGCATGGAGGGCCGGATGTTTATCCGTTCCGTGTGATCTATGGCAAAATACCCAGCCGCCTCCAACAAAGCATTCAGTTGTGTCCACCAACTTCGTGTATTTTGGCCCACGGTTATTTATTCGCTTGGATGGAATAGCATGGTTGGCTTCGGTCCGGGAACATATATCAATGGGCCTATATCGCTCATTAGAGCTCTTGGCCATCAAGAACCCTACAACGCCGCTAGCTAACGCCATAAGCCCGAGGTTTCTCTCCCATATATTCGCCTCATAAATGTGACTGGTAGCTAACCTTCTCCAGAATTGTTGCTAATGTGACTCGAAATTTTACTACAGCTAACCATGGCCAATTTTTGGGTCGCCGCTGGCAATCCAGCTTGACATGTGTGTCTAGCCAACTAGTTACAGACAGTCACGGCCATACGCGTTCAAAGGGTTACGGAACTCATTCACCTCTGACTTGGAGATGCATTAGATCAAGTTTACGGGGCAATCGAACTTACAGCTCTCAGTCTGGTCGCAGAACGCAAGGTACCACAGCACAAGACGGTGGCTCTACCAATAAAATACTGCCAGACAACGGGGCTGCTGGGGCTAAAATTTCACAGCGCCAGGGGCACATCAGGCTGCCTGTTTCAGGGCACAGTGTCCTGGATATTGATGTGAATTCCCAGCAGATATCGCACTTATCTCAGGGTGTAACGCCCCCGTCGCCGAAATACTGGGACCATAGATTGTTGAAAAACCAAGATGGAGAAACTGTGCCCATACATTACTGCTACTCCCTCAAACATACAGAGAGCGTAGCACAGCTATTCCTTGATGAAACAGTGCTGGGATTTGACCTTGAATGGCAACCTCAGGCCTCCAAGTACAGTACAATCCAAGAGAATGTTTCGCTCATTCAGCTCGCCAGTCGTCATCGAATCGCGCTTTTCCACGTCTCTCGGTTCAAACCAGCATCTAATCTCGAGGACCTCGTATCTCCAACGCTCAAAAAGATTCTGGAGAACCCAGGTATCACAAAGACCGGCGTAGCGATATCAAATGATTCTACTCGTCTTCGGAAATATCTGGGGATTGAGGTCCGCGGCAGATTCGAGCTCAGCCACCTTTATAAACTCATCAAATACAACGACTCCGACCCAAGTTTGATCAACAAACGTCTCATTAGCCTTAACCAGCAGGTTGAAGAACACCTCGGGCTTCCATTAAAGAAAGACTCGGACGTGCGGTGCAGCAACTGGAATCGCGCGCTTACACACAACCAGGTCTTTTGTAAGAATCCTCCCACCCCCCAACGCAATGAATTAATTATACCCGAAAGCAAATCTAAACTAGATCTATCATTTAGATGCCGCTGCCGACGCATATGCCGGCTTCCATCTGTTCCATATTATGGATGCAAAGCGAAAAGCGCTTGATCCTGTACCACCTCTACCAGCACATGCTGAACTGAACCGCCCGATACGAGTTGCGCACGCCCGGAAGACGGGTGTGCAATTGGAACCTGCTGGTGCTCGTAACACTGAGCCTATGAGTGGGGTAGACTCTATTTAGAAGGCGTTCACAGACCATTTAATTTTGGAAGCATACTGCTGGCGGTATGTCACCGATAATGCTTGTACATACTTACTACCTAGTGGCGTGTTATGGGTTTTCGGCATGGAACATGGCGCCCAACCTTAGAAACGTCTTTAGCACGTACAATTGGAGTGTGCCACAGCTGAGATCCGTTATGGAGCCCCGGCTATTGTAAATATGCATCTTATAAAATAATTATCAGACGGGATCAATAGTACGCATAATATATTAAATGCTCAATAAACAGTCGGGTATATATCTAAAGCTCGTGTGATCAATATGCATACCGCCGCTCAATATCTTAAGCTGCAGGGAAGATGAGATCATGATGCAAATGTTTGTACAGTTATCAAAGCTTTCCGCCCTCTAGGGTGCAATCACTCAGCCTCGCAGTGGGAGTACTTTCGATGCAAGGACCTCTTGTCGGCAAAGGGGACATTCAGGCTTCTCGCGAACCCAATCGCATACGCATGTCCAGCAAAACACATGCCCGCATGTTGTAACACTTGGGTCCTTGAAGGACTCAAGGCAAAGCGTGCATTTGCTTTGCTGCCCCTGAGGAATCCACGGGATAGCATCCGGTTCTTCCGATAGATCATATCTAGCGCTGGAAGCAGGGAGAAGAGGAAGAGATGACGGCTGCTCGATCGAACGGACCAAGGTATCTTCTTTCCCGGTACCTCCAGCGGCTTCAGACTGCACATCCTGGTCCTCTTGCTGCAAGCTGTCGCTAACTTTTTTCACGTGGAGAATACTCTGGACTGCGATTTGCAAAACTAGTAAGACTCCCAACACCTCGTAACCAACACGTTGTTCATTCTCCTCTAATTTCTTGGTGAAAACGTAACGGAGCCCCCAGAAACGTTTTGACAAGTGGTAATAGGATCCTGTAAAATAGAACGTCGCAATGCTCAGGGCGTATATTGGCGACAAGGACGTGATTGAATCTAAATGTTCCAAGATGTATTTCTGGATGCGTAACTTCGTGAAGAAAGATGGCTTTGGCTTGTTCTTTGAGGAGTTTATGGGCTCTTTTCCCTGTTGTGCCTTCATTTGTTGCCGAGCAATGCTGCGCTCCAGTTTGGCGCGCAGGCGCTGTCGAAAGCCGGGGAGGATACGCTGAAGCGTCCAGGGCACCATTATACTACTCAGAACGTATCCCAGCCGCCTGGCAATTGATGGCAACTGCAGTGTATCATCTTCCAATTGAACGAGGTCGCAATACTCTTCCCCTAGCGTCCGGTTCCCTGTCAATGTCGTGAGGGAGAAGTACAGAAGCTCGGTTAGGTGTTTGATGGCTTCTGAATAAGTATGCGCATATCGGGCGCCACGAAGCGTTCGGATGATGGATTGGGCCTGGTTGGCTAAGCCGGCCGTGAGGAACGCATCTTTTTCGTGGGAACGGATAATGTCCGGTGAGGTTGCGAAAGGATAGAAATGGGCCGAGGGTCTCGTGGGAGGGGCCGGAGTCGAAAGTGAAAGGTCCTGGTCCGCCATTTCTGGGGATAAAGAGTAGACGAGAGATAATAGAGCGAGGGGGAGCAAGAGAAGAGGCGGCTATGAAGGCATACACTCTTGCACTGGAAGACAGGTCATGTTCAGGTCGCGGAACATGAGCCTGGAGATGCTTCCCCGGAGTCCGAGCGGCCAAACAGAGGAAATGCCTCGGTAATTATCACGTGGTACAAACCACGTGACCAACTTGGATCTAAATGCGGAACACAAGGCCTAGACCCCTCCTAAGCCTAATGCGGCAAGCGCCTACCCCGAGCGTCACGGGTCGGAAGAGTCGCTCGGCCGCTTTCGAGAGCATCCCTGAGCTTCTTAGAGTCTGTGTGCAGCCCAGACCTTCAATATTCAATTATTTTCAAAGGTCAGACTCACCCCTAGTCGTTCGTTTGCGTGTTGAGTGCCCTTGGCCCTTTTTGTTCTTTTCTTTTCCTCTTCTTCATTTCCTTCTCCGAGAGAACACTTGTATACCATTCTTCCTCTTACTTTCATATTCGTTCCCCTCTACAAGTGCTAGGAGTCCGGGCATCACTCCTTTCAATGGAATAATGGGTCCTGATCAGCGTGCTCAGCTGGATGGGTTCAGTCTATTCCTACCTTTTCCCTCTCGCGTTGCCGTCATTTTGCTAGCAGGTGAGCCGCCGCTTTTCAATGGGGTTGAGGACACTCGATTAATACTTCGAAGGATTCTGGGGCTGGGGTGCCAATGTTCACCGTCTCCAGCAACACAACATTGTACATTGACCCCTCCGATCCTCAATACATGTTCGAGGGCTTGGAAAAGCAGTGACTGACTGTCCTAGGACCTTCTCGCCTTAATCCGGTATCGCACTTCTCAGTCGTCAAACCAACGACTACCCCACGTCTCAGCCTATCGCTTTGCCGGCCTCTTGACCTTTCCTCTTATATTGTCGCTCCTCATCTTTTGGCCAGTTACCCATGGTTCCAGAGAATGGGTTGAAACCGTTGATTACATTCCGCAAGCATATCTCTTCATCCTCTTCATCATCCTCCTCCTTCCCCTCAATCGACTGTCACGGTCTGGACGGCGCAGATTCCTCGCGACACTTCGGCGGATCAGTATCGGTGGACTCGCAGAACCTCAAGATGGCAAATTTGGCGACATTTTGCTGGCTGATGCCCTTACAAGTTATGCGAAAGTTATCGCAGACCTCGTGGTTACATTTTGCATGTTTTTCAGCTCGGATACATCAAGCACATCAAAGCCAGACCGACACTGCGGCTCAGACTACGTGGTTCCTCTAGTTATTGCGCTACCAAGTATGATCCGACTAAGACAATGTCTGATCGAATACGTTCGCGTACGCCGAACAAGTATGAAGAACGGAAGCAGTGGAGGGCAGCATTTGGCCAACGCTTTGAAATATGCTTCTGCATTCCCAGTTATTGCGCTTGCTGCTACGCTAAGGAACTACAGTCCTTTCCTCTTCTATGGAATAAGCGAAGTGACGCTCTCAAGGCTCCTGTAAGTTTGCGTAGCCCGGGATTCAAACCGACATTTAAGCTAATGACAATTGCCAACAGGTATTTTTTTACCCTTATCAACTCTTCATATTCGTTCTATTGGGATATTACAAAGGATTGGGACTTGACATTGTTCTCGGAAGCACGAAACGATAACGAATATCCATTCGGACTACGCCGCTTCCGCCATTTCACGGATCAACAGTACTATATGGCCATTGCTATTGATTTCGCTATCCGATTTTCATGGATGTGGAAATTTTTCCCAGGCTTTTCCTGGGTCGGCGATACAGAATTCGGGCTGTTCTTGTTAATGTTCCTCGAGGTTGCCCGCCGATGGATGTGGGTTTTTCTTCGAGCAGAAGCTGAGTGGAGTAAGTTTCTTCGTGTGCTCACTCTACGTCTTTATACTAATAGGGTGCCCCTTCACTTTACAGTCAGGAACAGTCGTGGACCAGCCCCGCATGACATTCTACTCGGAGAATACAACGGCAAGCTGGACGCAGATTGAACGGATCATCCATTGTCCAAACAGATTTTCACATCCCTCCGCTTTATATAGACGACATGACTTTGTATTCTCCTGTCAAGACACTTTACACTGCAAATAATGCCCCATCTTTCCTTCGTCTTTTCCATCGTTCTAGTTTTATATCGCGCTTGAGCGTGTTGCCTTTCTTTGTGCATCGTTTGATTGGGAAATCTACAGATCAATTTTTTCCTGTCATAGCTAGTCAACCAGACTCCAAGTTGGCTGTTCTGTATTCTTTGCACCTTTTTCCCCCCTTATTGTATCATATGGGCAAGAGCGTTAGCGGAGCTGATTCTCGGACATAATTCCCCCTTTCTTTGTATTTTTCTCTCCACTTTACACAGTGACACGCGAAATGGACAGCGGGGCTCTATGAGTCTAATCAATGAGCACACACCGAACACTCTGGAGTTTTTCTTTTTTGAAGTATATTGGCTGTATTGTAATTCAAACTGTAGTGGCATCTAGTACTTAACGTGGTATGATGATGTATAAAATTGGCTGAAGGACAACCAATTGTACATAGCGAGGCAAACAAGGTGTTAAAAAAGGTTTAATTAGATCAGATCAATTCGAGAAGCATGTAAAAAGTACCTAGCTACTTAGTAGTAGATGACATATAGGACAGCACAGCCGATATGAAGTCAGAATAAATACAAAAACAGGCTCACTGAACTCCATCCAAACAACCCAGACAAACAAGGTACACGACGCGGGGAAAGCAGGATCAACAAATGGGCTTTCGTTCCACGTACACACAAAGAGATGTGGTTTAATATAGCTAATTATGTCTCCCAGGACGGGGAGGGTTATGATGAGACTCGAAGAGGTCTTCTAGATATGCACTAGGTGTTCTCCCCGGTGGTGGCGGGGAAGAGAGGTTCACACTGCTTGTTGACCCCGCGGCGGCGTAGGATTGTCGCATATTGCTATTGCTGCAATTGGGTGGGTCGTGCATTCCTGGCTGAGCCCCTGGGGTAGCTGGCGGGGTAGGGCCGGAACCCGTACGAGTATATCCACGAATTTGTGGCGGGAGACTATCGGAGGAGAAGCCTGCATTCTGGGCAAGGCCAGCAGCGGTATTGCCCGCAGAATAGTAACCAGCTGGGAGGTAACTTGAGCCGCGGTTTGCGCTATTCTGCATTCCTGCCGTCGGGGAGAAGAAAAGTCCACTGCCGGAGGTTGGAATCTTGGAGTTCCGCACCGAGTCCCTGTAGGAGCTCTGACGGTTGCCACCCATTTTCTCGAGGGAGACGGCGTTGTGGTGGCTGTGACTGTGGCTGCGAGTGTGGGATCGTTTTGAGCGCTTCTTCTTGCCGCGAAGCAGACCTTTGCTCTCGGATGAGTGCATTATGGCTGCTCGGCGGACAGAGCGGTTCACAGACCACGCCACGATGCCCCGCCATGCCAGGACAGAGAGACCCATTGCGCCTAGGACGGCTCCGACGGCGATGAAGACAGTCCCTTCTGGTGCCGAGGACTTTTGCATGTACGGCGCATCTTCTGTTGGAGGGACGGTCATGACAGGAAAGCTATCTGTTGACGTGCTTGATGTGCTTGATGATGTCTCGCTTGACGATGTCTCGCTGTTGTCATTCTCGTTGCTGTTGTCGCTGTTATTGTTGTTATTTCCATCGTCGTCGTTCGATGGATCTGAATTATCTTGAGCAGCGGCTAATTGTGCAATCAAAACAATGGCAAGAAATAAGAAGAGCAGCAATCGTGGCCGACCCTTCGTTGATCGGCCGGTGTGAAGAAGCATTGTCAGTATAGGGATGTTTATGCGAGTCGGCGATCAATGTTGGTGAGATTCTCTGTCTCAAGCACGAAGGAGCCCGTTTAGCACATGAGTTCCACCACACTGCGAAATGTCTCGGTTCGGTATAAATGTGAAAACGGTATAGAACGCTCCTTGAGGCACGAGGTTCGACACTCGACTCCGCAAAATATTGATAAACAGATAATAAATATGGGGGGCGGTAAGCAAGTAAGGGCGTGGATCGGATCTCGATTATTCTCCACCCGGTGGCAGGTCAACAAAAGGCGGCTGGGTTCTTGAAGAGCTATCGTGCTCCGCGCAGTGAAATAAAATGGCGAGCTATGAACAGGACTCTAACAGAAACGTCATAATCAAGCAGAGGCAGGGTTCAAAACGAGCGACGCAGAATAATGTAGGGTCAAAGAGCGGCCATGCAAAGATCAGCGCAGAAAGCCCATCATGTGCCTGGAACACGGGCCATCACGTGATGCGCCTATTCAGAGAAGACGAAGGACGCTCTGACACGATGCAAAACACTTCCAAGTATGGATAGATTCCGCTAGCAATATAATACACATAACCCATAATTAACACCAAAAGCCTGTGGATTTATGATATACGTTGAAAACAAAACAAGAAAGCCAAAAGTCTCTCAGGGCTAACGCTACGTAAATGCGGCTACTGCTGCTTCTTCTGCACGGTAGAAGAAGTGTCCTTCTCAAAGGCCGCATAGGAGACCTGCAGGCTCATCAGGGCGCTCAGACCAATGTACAGGATGACAATGAAAACGAAACCGGCGATAAGCCCCATGAAGATACCTATGAGCAGTTAGAATAGCATATTCCAAACCGAAAGAGACAACAATGTACGGACCTGGTGTGAAGTATTGGTACTCATCGAAAAGAGAGTTCTTCGTCGTGTCGTCACGGCGAGAATGCATAGAATAGTCCCGCTTCAGATCCGCACGTACGGGATCTTGGTAGAGATCGTCCGTGGATTCGTAAACAGGGGCACCGCCTTCCTCAAATTCCCTTGGGGTGGTAGTGTAGAGTATGGTATATTTCTCAGATGGAAGACGGTTGACGATATCAGAAAGCAGCCCATCTAGACATAACCGTCAGTATCCTCTTCCAGCGTGTTGTTACCGCCCCACGTACCGTGATCAGAAAGCTGCTGTACTCGCTCGGATCCAAGAGAAAGCGAAGGGAACTCGACCACAATCACCCGAGGCTCTTTGCCGAAGTCGGTTGAATACGATCCAGCTGCATGATTGTTAGCAAATTGCTCCCAGCGGGACATCGGTATTACAAACATGAAGCATCAATAACCGTCGTCTGAGCATCGCACTTAGCTTCAAGGATATCACGGATGTGTTTCGCTTCCAAGATACCCGCGACCTCGTTGATACTCATGGTTGATCGGATTGCCTTGTCCTTGCCTGTCATCTTCGCTCCTAAGCGGGGCGCGGTTTTGGCAGTAGTGAAGTCGGTGCTGTGCACCCCTGGTTGAGAAGCGATAACATAGTACTCGGAGGGGCAGGTGCTGAGTTTCGTAGAGATATCATCAAGCAAAGAGGTTGCTGATTTCAGTTGGACTGAAGTAGATAGGATTCTGTGTACAGTGGCAGCTTGTGAGCTCATGTCCGCAATCAGCAGCTCCGGGGGCCAACTTACTCGGATGTTGATGCAAGAAAAAAGGGTGAAGTGTCTCGGAATGCGCTAGCTGTTGCTGCTCCTAGAGCCAGCAACGAAAATTGACTTAAACGCATTGTGTAGGCGGGGCTTAGTTGGGCAACGGGGAGTATCTGGAATGATGTTTGAGCCAGGCTGGTGGATTGGACAAGCTCGGAGGGCGGTCAATTGGCGTCAATTCCGGCGGACGCAGGATTTCCAACATCCACTTTTTTTTCCTAGATCGAAACCACGACAAATATCGCCTATCCCTACATACCTCCTTATTCCCGCAGTTCTACTCAGACTTACGGGCGTTTGCGACCATGGGTCCACAATTAAAAGGAGCACATTCAAGGAAGCGAAAGTTAGCTACTCGCGTGGAAGAAATCAACTTCGATGACACTGCCCGCCATGATTTCTTGACAGGCTTTCGCAAACGAAAACAACAACGCATAAAGCATGCGCAGGAGGTCGCAGAGGAAAAGGCGCGAGAAGCGAAAAGGCAGGAACGAAGAAGGGTGAGTCTATCCATTGTATTGTCTTCCGGATCGGCGCTTATCTCTCGATCTTGATATTTAGATGCGTGAAGAGCGAGCCGCAGATTTTGAACGCGCACTAGAAGAGCACAAGAAGCAATTGAAGAAACTGAACGAAGAAAATGAAAGTGGCGACGACGCCGAAAATTCTTCAAGCGATGCTGAGGAAGACGAATGGGACGGAATCGAGGAGCCCCCGGCGGTAGACTACGAGGCCGAATATATCGACGAGGATAAATATACTACGGTAACAGTGGAGGAAATGGACCCGTCGAACCAGAGCAACCTTCGGACGAATGGCGATAGCTCAGACGAACGGCCGACGGAGCGACCAGAACCTTCCGGTGAGGATGTCAAGTCGAAGGAACAACCCAAAAAGAAAAAGCAGGCAGACGACAAGTTGAAGAAGAAAAAGAAGAAGTTCCGATACGAAACAAAGGAGGAACGGAAGGTCACGAGGATGAAGCAGCGGATGTCTAACCATAGGAAGGCGCAAGCGCGAAGAGAAAAGTGATGAGAAGAGGCGTGGTATATGGTTCTACGACAATATAATCGCACTCAGGGCATGCACGTTGACAGCATCGATACCCGAAACAATTGCCTCGCATAACATCTCTTCAGTAATTGGAATATCCATGGGGGCTGAAATCAGGCAATAATTAGCACGCCATGAGGTCGACTCTAGAGCGTGGTGGATGAAAAGCATAAGAGGGGGGACAACGCTGGCCAAAGAATGTTATGAGATCTGCCTTCTGCGGGCCAACGATATTATAAAATGATGGGCTGTTGAGCGAAATAGTAACAACAAAACAACTGGGAAACCGGTTGAATACACTCCTTCCATCTCATACTTATTTCCAGCCGAATCCTTAAACACTGTTCAAGGAGACCTCGAGTTCGTGAAGTTCCTTCTTCAGTTCCTCGTGCTTCTTTGCCATGTCCTCATATTTGCTCTCCCACTCGTCACGGGATGATTCGGCAGCCTGCACCTTGCGTTCGTAGTGACCAGCCTTGACGTCTGTTTGGCGGAGCCTGTGGGGGAGTGCGATAGTTAGTCTTCACCGCTCCCTAAGAAAAAAAGGGGGGGAACAGAAAAACATACTTCTCGTTTGTCTCGCGCAGATTCCGGTCAGCCTCCTCAGCCTCCTCCTCGAGGAGTTGCACACGCCTCTGGAGGGCCTCGTTCTGCGTATCATGCTGGGCACTTTGACTGGCGGCGTCCTTAGCCTCCTTCGCCGATGACTCCAGCTTCTCTACCTCGCCCTCGAGGAGCTGGTTGCGGTGGGTGAGAGATGTGATTTCTTGTTCCTTTTCCAGGTTCTCCTGCTCCAAAGTCTTCACTCTGGCCTTGAGTTCCTCATTTTTCTCGTGGGCCTCGTCAGCCTCCAGGCGGAGGGCGGACATTTTCTAAACAAAACCAGTCAGCCATCATACGCATCTCAGTTTGGGTTATAGGAGGCCTATTCTCCGCCTCTGATTTGGGCCAGATAGGACGAAGCAAGGGAAAAATAAAGTGGTGGTGGTGCAGGTGCAGGAGTTCAACATAGCTTTCGAGCTACCCCGCCGCAAGCAGGGGGGAGAGGGGGGGAGAAACAAACCTCCTTGATTCTATCCATGGTGAAGGGTTGGCAGCGGATAAATATGTAAAGAAGAAGGGAAGACGAATGTGCTCGAGTTCGACGGAAGGCTTTCGCTCAGCGATAAACCGGACAAGGACGTTGAGTGTATGATCGGTGGGGAAGAAGTTCAGGAGAAGAGCGAAGGGACACTTGATAGACACACACTGACCAGTCGGCGGTCAGCAGCAGCCTGAAGTTTGAGGCCACAACACACTAGTCCTTTTTGGGTGCGCCTTCCCGCGGATCATCACGCTGTCTCCACGGGCAACCACGGCGCAAAAGAAAACACTTGGAGGCACCCGGCATCTAGAACCTCACCACCGCCATTGACCTCGTCACCACGCGCTATACCTTACACGAGACAACTATTCGCTCTTGGATGATCAGTATCGTCCTAAATCCGCCACAATGCTGGCTCTCCGAGACCAGGAAAACCTCGTCCACACGCACCAAACCGTTGCCGCGTCGAAGCCGTTAAATCAAAGCACCAAGCAACTGCAACCAAAGACCCCGGGAAATCGAGTTCCAAAGACGCCCTTTAAAGTGCCGCTGAAGGATGAGAATGACCCGCTAGCTTTTGGAAAGAAGACTGTGAAGACCATCGGCAAGCAAAATGAGAACACCAAACCTTCCGTCAAAGATGCTTTCGTCACTCCTATGGGTATGCACAAGCCTTTCCACGTTGCGGGAAATATTCTGGGATACAGGGATTGGGAATCTAACCATGATATAGGTGACACACGCCAGCGAGCGCCCTTGGGTATGAAAACGACCAACGCCAAAGCGAGAGGCCTACAAACCCCGGCAGCACCTGCTGGAACTATAAAGCCAGAAAGGACGACCAAGAAAGGCTCTACACAACGTGTGAAAAAGTTCTCCCCGTTTGTTGAGCAGCCACAGCCCGAGGTCCATATCCAGCCCCCTCAGGATGATGTTCCTGATATCGAGTACATGCCACCCAAGCCAAAAGGTGAGATTGTTGTCCGGTCCCGACCATAGCCAACATCAAGCATCTAACGCGACGTAGAGCTTCCGGATTATCCTGACGATATCACATATGATACCTCGTTTCCTCAATTCCAGCCCAAAAACCTGGCACTTGGGTTGGAAAGTGTTTATGGAGACAAGGAGGTTGGAAAGGATGGCCTCACGAAACAGCAGCGCAAATTCCAAGAGGACTCGAGGGCGTACGACAAGATGATTGATGAAACTATTTTGAAACAGGTCGAGAGCGTCGGTTTTACTGAGGCTGATGAAGACAACCAGCTAGCTCAGGCCCCAGTGTCAGAGATTCCTCCGCGCCGCATTCATGCACGACAACCCCGAGCCGCTGCAGGGAAACCAAACTATTCTGCCGGTGTTCCTACAGTCCGTGCTAGGGAAGCGGCCAAAGCTCTCTGTAGCAATGAACGCTCTGTCCCACGAACCAGGGCCGCTCCTATCATGAAGCCCAAGGCCAGGATTACCTCGTCACTGTTTCCTTCCAAGAAACCTAAGGCCGTTCCCACCAACCCTTCTCCCATGCGCCACACTGCGGCTGTAGCAGACTCTCGGACAACTGTGGGCTATACCAAGGGCCGAGAAATGTCATCCCGTTTAAACGGCAAGGCCAAGAGTCCTTCAGCTAAGCAGCCAGCAAGCAGAGCTCTCTCCCCCGAGGTCTATACTCAGCCTCACGAGCCTGCTCTTGCTAATACGCAAAGCGAACAGCTGATGGAAGAAGCTTTCCCCACGTACGAAGAAGACGAGGAAACCCAGAACTTCCAGCTAACATTATAAGCTGAGTGCCATCGGCTTGAGTGGTACTCGAACTGGCTGCACCCATATTTATTGAAAATGCGTTTGGTTTCCTAATTATGCTATCCATCTCCTATCTGTTAATGGAGCGGTGGTCGGCGTGAACTGGGGGTGGTTTCAACGAATTCTTAAAGGGCTACTGTTATGGGAGGGGCGTTAATTACATTTGCTTATTTTCGGTCTGGGCTACAGGAGGGTGAATATTATTTCCTATCATTTAATACGCTGCTATCAATGAAGCTCGAGGCCTTTCTGCCTATCTACATGTGTTTCTACAACAGTAGCTAAGCAAAGTTCGGAGAAGTAATAAGGTACGGTTGGGCCCACATCCTGGGGTACCTTGGAACAGACCGAAACTGTAAACTCACTAAATCAAAGGACACTGATACCTAGTCGGAGCTCAGTGGGAAAAGTGCACATATAAATAGGGCATTCAGGCACCAGCCTAGTAAGACAAATTTAGCCAGGTTCGAACACGTCAAAAGCTGCAGGAAGCTTGTGACTCGTGGTGATCCTCGGGATGATCGGTGCCCACACGTAATTTCTATCCAGAGGACCAGAACACCACCGACTTCTTTCCTCAACTTCCCCTGTGTCAATTTCCCCCATTGACATTTCCTTCCCGCCCCTCTCCCACCCTTCCCTCTCTTCTCGGTTAATTCGTCTCGACCGCCATGACGAATATCCACCCCGAGTCGCCGGAGGACTTCGAGTTCATCGAAACTCCCGCCGCCTCCGCTACAACGCCCGCAGACGACTGCGGCGTGCGGACTACTTCGGTGAGCTCTACCACTACTGGGATTCATTGCTTGATAGGAGCTCTGGAGAGTGAACCTCTCTGCAAACCAAGCTCAGAAACCATGATCTACCGATACTAACGGCTTTGTCGCTTCTACCATCTTAGTATCCGGCCATCAAAAATGCACCCGTACCAGCCGATTCTCCTGGCAGTGATAGCTTTTCCAACACCTTACTCTTCCTCCTACTCTTCCTGATCCCATGGTATTCCGCCCGTCAGATTGGTGGGGGCTTTTACACCACCATCTTCTTCGCAATCTTCACCACCGTTCCGATTTTGATGGCTTTCTGGTCTGTGGCCTCTACTATCTCCCCACGCAAGAACGAAAAAGCAAAGTATGCCGGCCGCCCTGTGGAGTACTACTTGAACTTCCACAACGAGCATGACCGAGCTACATACCGCGGAAAGGCCAAGGTCCCCATGGAGGTCTTCTACGAGAAGTACTTTGCGGGTGAGGTCGACTTCAAGATGGATGCTCTGGAAGCTCTAGAATTCAGGCATGACTGGGCCAACTTCCGCTTTACAATGGGCCTCTTCAAGCACTTCCTTTTCGGTTTCATCCCAGAATTACTGGTCCACTCTCGTTCTCAGGGTAATTATGTCCGACTCGTCTTCCAAATTAGTATTGGTGTTTTAACTGGCTTTCTAGATGAGGAACAGGTCCGTGACCACTACGACCGCGGCGATGACTTCTATGCTTGGTTCCTAGGCCCTCGCATGATCTACACTTCCGGTATTATCGGGGACGTGAACAAGGAGGAAACGCTCGAGCAGCTTCAGGACAACAAACTTGCCGTGGTCTGTGAGAAGATTGGACTTAAGCAGGGCGATACTGTTCTTGACCTTGGCTGTGGCTGGGGTACCCTGGCCAAGTATGCCTCCGTCCACTACGGTGCCGACGTCACTGGAATCACTCTTGGCCGTAACCAGACCGCTTGGGGTAACAATGGTCTCCGCAACTCCGGCATTGAGGAGAATCAGAGCCGTATCTTGTGTCTAGATTACCGTGATGCCCCCCGTGTGGATGGTGGATACAAGAAGATCACATGTCTAGAGATGGCGGAGCACGTCGGTGTGCGCCACTTCACCTCGTTCTTGTCTCAGGTCTACGACATGCTAGATGACGACGGCGTCTTCTTCCTGCAGATCGCTGGTCTCCGCAAAGCCTGGCAATACGAGGATCTAATTTGGGGTCTTTTCATGAACAAGTACATCTTCCCCGGCGCTGACGCCAGCACCCCCCTCGGGTTCGTCGTCGACAGACTCGAGGCCGCCGGATTCGAGATCAAGGGTATTGACACCGTTGGTGTCCACTACTCCGCTACCCTCTGGCGCTGGTACCGGAACTGGCTGGGTAACCACGAAAAGGTCGAAGCTAAGTACGGTAAGAAGTGGTACAGAGTAAGCTTTTAATCTTCCCTTTCAATCTAGGCCTTATCTTAAGTGAGCACAATAACTAACGAGCTACTTGCAGATCTGGGAATACTTCCTTGCCTACTCTACCATCACATCCCGCCAGGGTGGTGCTACCTGCTGGCAGATCACGCTAGTTAAGAACATCAACTCCACTCACCGTGTTGAAGGCATCAACAACCAATATGGCTTGACCGGCGCTCGGGAAGCTTCCTCCGCTAATGTTGGCAACGGCTCTGTGCCTAGCGCCCACATCACTCTCAAGGCTTAGATACCCTAAGAAGGGATATTAAGTTCAAAGTAGGAGAATAACATCACTGTCGATGCATGTCAGGTTCAGGATCAAGACACAGCCCCGGGACCTGCGCGGGCCGAAGTCCAAAAGGGACATGAAACAGCAGGACGAGGAGAAATGGAAACATTGAGATATATCAGTTTCCTGTGATAGCGCAGAAAGAGGATAGCAAGTGATCTGGGATGATGGAAACGAGATTTCCCCTTGGTTTCTTTCGTTTATATTCATTACTGTACAATGGTTTCGGATCTAAGTATATAGCTTGTGTCGGAAGGAGCAGGGGGGCTCGTGGAAAGTATCTATCTCAAATTGCATGGTACATATTAATGGTAAATAGAAACTGGTGGATCATAATAGATTCATTAAATGGCTCTCGTATATATCGTAAAGCTGATATTCAACTCGAGTAGTAAGGTATATGATTATATGTGAACAGCCCAATAAAGACCCTTTCTATATCTTACTCTTCATCGACTCACAGCATGACTCCGGGTGAAGTGTGGATTTATTAAAGTTCTGAGTCGACTGGGGTACATCCAGAGCTGGATTCTTTGTGAAGAAGCCGTCGGGTTTGAGCATGACACTTACGCGCTCCATGGGCATGACTGGAAAGTCTTCAATGCGAGGGTTATGGGTTAGACCAAAGGCTAAAAGGGTGTCAAGTTAGTCTCCGAATGCAATATTTTGACAAGATATATGATGAGACTTACTGTGCCATAGGACAACATCTTCGTTTTCTGTGTTGTCTTTTCGCTGAACCCAGGTCTCCACTCCCTGAGCTCGTTTGCTTTGGTTTGTGAACTCTCCTGCAGCGTATAGTTCATTGTCTTGATACTTGGTGACCCAAATTGGCTTTGAAGCAAATTCTGCCCGTTGGTAGCCCATTGCCTTCTTAGGCATGATTAACATTTGACTGGGTGCGGCTTGGAGTTTGTAAGACACGGGCTTGTATGTAATAGGATTAACGACATTATCGTTGCGGATTTTGAACACGCGATGCCGATTGATATCGGTTTCGGCAGTGTTGGATTTATCAATAACCGTTTCTTCTGTCGTATATCCAACTAGGTATGGGTTCTTTTCGTCCTCTGGGAGCGGTACACTGTCCTGGTAATAGACAGTATTTCTGAATCCATCGATAGCAGGATCAATTCGCAATGAAAACATGTGTTGATGGAAAGGGGCCATGACACCCGGGCCAACATTGGTGCCCCATTTGACAGTTTCTCCGTTTTCGTTGTCAAAGGGAACTGTGGACAGGATCCCTGTTGCACGGATTTCAAGTTCAATATTTGCCGCCTGGTCAAGAATGTATGCGAAAATATACTCATAGTTGGCCACGGTACAAATCATCTGAATAACAAGCTGACGATTGCGGACAACAGTGGCTGCGCCTGACCTATAATTGGTATGTTTGTGTTGGAGCCCATTATCCTGTTCATGCATGCAAATAATATTTTTCAAAAGGACTGGCTGGCCCTTTGAATCTGACCGGTAACCGTCAAAATATTTAATATGACCCAGGCAGTCACAGCCTAGGGTGAGCTGATTGGCGTTTAGACCGAATCCAACATCCCCAACATCAAATGCCTGTTTTCTGTGATACGGAGCTCTGGGGTCTGTTCCAATCTTATTAGCAACTTCGTTATTTGGTCGATGGATTGAGCGAAAACTCACCACCATACGGCACGGTCATTTCAGACACAGAAAGTCGATACAAGACATTGCGGTTGTCATAGGTGAGGTTCTAGATGCCGGGTGCCTCCAAGTGTTTTCTTTTGCGCCGTGGTTGCCCGTGGAGACAGCGTGATGATCCGCGGGAAGGCGCACCCAAAAAGGACTA
>Ga0115848_100122_pt1 | contig 22990 bp, 13 predicted proteins | sample InSIn3gowninarea_FD_83862 | JGI IMG/M metagenome (GOLD analysis project Ga0115848, IMG submission 83862) | reverse complement strand
TTTGCCCCTCAAATAAGTCAAAAAAAAAAGAAGTAAATTGAATGCGCAAGCAGGCTCGACTGTTTTGGTTACTTATTTGAGAGGGGCAATAAGTAAACCCTAACCTTTAGGTGCTCGACTGTTAAGGACCTTTAGGTGCTCGACCATAAGCCCCCCCACCCAATAAGTAAATTGAAGAGGGAGAGGAGAGGAAGTTTCAAATAAAGAAAAGGGAGTAAGGGAAGGCAGTAAGGGAAGTCATTCTAAAGGCGTTAATGAGTAAAGGGAAGGTATAATGCGGATTGAACTGAAAGCTCATTTCCTATCGGTCCGTTATAAGTGAAACCAGGATAAGGTACCATGGGCGAGATCCCCTCCAAGGCCAAGGGGGGGAGCGAGCCAAAGTAACCCCCAGGCGAGATCCACCCCCCCCTAGACCAAGAGCCAGGGGTGGAGCGAGCGCGTATATAATCCTGTGTGGCTCATAACATGGGTAGATGCATCTTTCAAGAGGAAGCGGGGGTAATAGCTAGGGTAACGATTCAGTCCAGCTCATGGGTCGAGGCGTATGTCTAGTTGAAGTGGGATAATCACCAGGGGAACAATTCATGGTAACAGGTTCAAGGGGCAAGCGAGTTCGATCATCAAGCGATAGCGATCAGGGGCAAGCTGTGTCGATCCATCCCTCCTTCCTAGCGTTAGCGTCCATCGACTCCGCTTCTTAGCGTAAGCGTCCATTGACCTTAGCGGTAGCGTCCATCGACTCCGCTATGGGCCTCACTCACCTGACCTCACTGGATAAGACCTTCCCTGATAAGCCCTGCCTGGATAAGACCGGTACCTGCGCCCAGATAATACCGTACAAGATAAGACCGTAGTTTACCCCGCCCCGTTGATGGCTCCCGGAAAGTCTGACTTGCTATGGGCCTTACTCGCCTCACCTGACTGGATAAGACCTGTACCCGCCCAGATAAGACCAGCTCTGAGAATCCCTGCCCTGATAGACTCTGTACCCGCTCTGATAAGACCGTACCTTCCCTGACAAGACCGTACCTACAAGACCTGATTGTCTCCACTCGTCAATCGTTGCAACTCGTTCGTTGTCCACTCGTTGTTCTCTCTCCATTCGTGGCTCTAAACTCGTTTCTGAATGGGGTAGTTTTTTTATCTCTTTCTTCCGTGTTCGGCCCCCGGAGTGTATGATAAGGTGACAAAAGCAAGCTATCTTTCTTTGTCCTGAGGTTGTTGACTCCCGGAATGTCGGACTCACAATCGGCCTGACTCACCTCATCACAAGACAAGACGTGATCTGACAAGACAAGACCTGATCTGCCAAGACCTGAAAGAGCTATCCCCACGTCCTCAAGCAGTAATTGAATTCTTGCTCAAAGCAGCTTCAACCAAGTCAAGCATCCAAGACTATTCGCAGTATATAGGGGTCAGAGGGGCCCCGAGCCAAAGCTTCAACTCAGTGTCTAGTGACCTAAGCCGAGTGGTAGGATGCAAGCGTCTAAGGGGGAAGGCTGTAGTATCTATCCAAGGAAGCTCAAGGGTCGAAGCAATAGTCTAGTGGAAGTGGGGTTGATCGCCAGGGGAACACTTCATCCGGTACCAGGATCAAGGGGCAAGCGATAGCGATCAGTAGCGCTCCTCCCGAACACCAGGCAAGCGATAGCGATCAGGGGATTAGAAAGATGGGGTTCCATGGCTTTTCCCGGACACCCCATTTCTGTCTTTATTAAGGAGTTGGAAATTATGAAAGCACCCTTTTATCACAAGCTCGACCTCACCCTATGGTCTTTGGTTTTTTGAGCGAGATAAGAGTTCTGGGTACAGCGCTTATATGCTTTGTACCTTTCGGAGGCACTTGTATATGCTCGTAAGTCATAGATCATATTCGTTTCATTCGTGCAAATTGGATATGGGGGGGGCGTGAAGTTACCCTTACTTCAAAGAGTGGGTTAGGCGAAGAAATAGAAACCTCATTATTTGGTTGATCCATTCTTCATTTGACTTATTGGGTGGGGGCTTAAATGAAAGAGGGTGAGAGGCCAAAAAAGGATAAGCTGCTAAGGCGAGCTCGCCTGTAAGTAAATGACTGCCTACCAAGCCTTATTCCAGCCCTACCCCGCAGAAGTGCCCTCCTTCTCCTGCCCCTAACTAAGGATGGGCACTATATTGATTTGCTTGCTTGGATGCTTAAGAAATCTATAGCAGGTCAGGTAATGTAGTCAGGCAGGCAACTTCTTTAGCAGGTCAGGTCCAGAACCCGGGAAGCAGACCCAGCAAGCATTCAATCAAGGTCCCGGAGGGGCTTGCGCTTCTGAGGGCAAGGAAGTTTCACCGTTCCCAGGATAAGACAGACACATTGAAGGTCCCGGAGGGGCTTGCGCTTCTGAGGGCAAGGAAGTTTCACCGCTCCCAGGATAACACTTTGAAGGGAATGGGAACACGCGAAGGGGAATGTGATACCGCTTTGGAGGATTGTCCACCGCTCGAAGACCAATACTGACCTTTTAAGGGAAAGGAGAGGAAGCGAAAGCTGGCTCGACCACCGCCCACCACCCAATAAGCATCAAGGTTCAAATAATGAATTTGAAGGGATCTTCAAACGCTCCCAGGATAAGACTTAGAAGGAGATGTTGAGGTGCACGCATTAACATTACTTACTTTATTATAACACAGAGATAGAACCACCCGCCGAAGAACCCAACACTAAGTGCCCGAAGCCGAACTACCGAGGAGCTACCTAAACCGCCTAAACTTCTCCATCGTAGCTAGAGTTTGTTTCTTCCCTCCATACAGACAGAAAGACCTCAATGGCTTGCTCAATCCAATCTTGATCATCCTGGCTGGCTGGGCTGGCTTGCTTGCGTATGGCCGGGTGGGGGAGAACATGGCTTGCTCTATTGCAGGCTTTATTAGCGATTCATCTCTTTTTACGATATTCACTTTGACAATATCGAGGAACCATGTATCATTGAGTGGGATCAACAGGCCGTACAGCGAAGTTTTAGTTACTTCTTTTTTCATTGCATAATTGCTTGCTTATCTTACTAGATTAGTGGGACGACTAGCTAGGATGGACGGTTAATTGCTAGCGAGCTGGGGCGGAGGTAGCCACTGGATGGATGGTTATGCTTGCTGGTGCGCCAAGGAGAGCGCTTATTAGCCATTTCTTTCTTGGGACAAAACGCCCTAAGAGAGTTTGCAAGGCTTGACACCTTACTGAAGAACAACTCCACATACGACTGGATGGGATCTATGAAAACATGGCAAGGAGGAGTATGAGCATCCATAAGAGATGGATACCTATCTCCTTCAGATGATGGGCTCCGTTGTTCTGGAGTAATGGTAAATGCTTCTTCCTCTTATTTCATGCTATACAATGATGGAAACTACAGCTTGACCTGGGGTTATTCGAGTATGGGAAGTATTGCTTCTTGGATGCTGATACATGTAGAATGTGAATGCTGCTGCTCTGGGGCCATATCAATCTCCTCAAGTGCTTCATGCTTGGAAAGTATGTCTTCTACATTTAGACTACCGCTGTTAGAAAGGTCCAAATGCTCAAATAGAAAACTCCCTTCTCCTTCATATCCATCCAACTTACCACCAATATGAATAGGAGGATAACCAAGTTTTGAAGTTGCCAACAATGGATTCTCCTCTTGAATGAGAGATGAATTAGGAAATGAGACTTATTCTCCTTCTTGAGCAAAGCACTGATCCTCCTCCTCCTCACATTTCAAGTGAAAGACATGGTTATATGAGCACTGGAAATGGCTTTCATTAGAAGTCTTCATATGAGATTTATGACTTTATTGGTCTCTCCCTTCTTGGTCCCAATCATTCATCCCAATATGTTGAGAATGAGAAACTTATTGGTGTCGATCTCGTTCACTCAAACCAAGGGAAGGGTGAGGAAAGTCATGTGACATCATAGGCTTTCCATTATATGAAAGGGCTAATTAGCAGTAGTTCATAGTGAGACCCGTACACCCGTACTAATTGTCCTGTGCTTGGTCTTATCTCTATACCAGCTTAAACGTAATGTAAGTAAAAGCTTTGGGTTCTAAGCTTACTGATAGCTTCATAGTGACTGATTTTCTATGCTGCTAACATATGGATTTGATAGGCTGATTACTTACTGATTATCTGGATCGAAAAATGAAGCGCCACTTTCCTGAACCTAGAGAAGGGAAGGGAAAACGAAGCATCATTTTGGGTCATTTTGCACGGGCACAACCCATGATTACAGCTTTGATACCACCATAGAACAAGGGATCGGACCACCATGGAACAAGCCATTTCAGTAGGAAGGAGCAGGGCAGGGTAAACGGTACCACGGTGTCATTTCTGTTACCACGGAAAAAGGATGTAGCTCCTACGAATTCTGACGCTATTTGACTAAGTAAGAGCGGGGGAAGGGAGAAATTGAACTCAGGGAGGCCGGACCAAATCTCATGGATGGAGACGAGGCCTAAAAATGATATCCTTGTAGAGGCGATGTGTATCATCTTTTTATCCTGCGTGCTGTAAGGGCGCAATAATTCGATCATTTTGAACCCCTTTGAAGATCCTGCCCTGGAAGATCCTGCCCTGATAGAGGCCGGTATGACGGAGAAGGGAAATCGAATGGGGACCGGACGAGAATTGACACGGGTTCACTACGGGCTCCCGTACCTTTTATAGTAGGGCCTTGCATCAATGAATATTTGACTATCCACCGGGAGAATCTATTTAGTGGTAGTTAAGTAAGAGGTTTTCAATTCTCGATGCCAAATTAGAAACCCGCGTATCCAATTGGAGACCTTGCCATCTGTCCGAGATTCAAGTCCGGCCCCCATCTCATCAATCCTTCTTCCCGAACCGATTCAACCAATTCGATTCATAAGCAATAACCTCTCATACCATAAGCTACCCAACCCCTTCAACGACAACCCTTCCCTTCATGGCAATCAAATTTGGTTTTCTCCTCGGGCTAGATAGAAGGACCCGGAGGGCGCTTTCCTGTAATCAGGGAAGGGCTTTCCTATTCTTTTATGTGCACCTTGTCAATCAATGCAACCACCCTCTATGGCCAGCTTCTGAAAACCTATTGCCGCGGTATCGTGAACTTTGAGACGTTAAGTGGAAGAGCGACCTAGGCCTTGAACCCTTGCTTCCCCTAGAGTCGTTAGTGTGATCTACGCCTGCTTCAATAGCTTCCTATACGAGCATCAGTGGCGATCATATGGGGATTCGATCCAGCTGCAGGTGACCCGTAGGCTACCTTGTTTTCGGGCGGGCTTGGCCATGTCTCCCGATCAATCTCAGTACATATGGCATATAAGACGGTTGAAAATATCGAGATCGATAGGGAGCCGCCTAAACAGGATATAGATAGAGTTCTACCTCAATTGATCGATTGAGAGTGACCGACCCACTACCCCAAAAAGGAAGGGAAGAAGGCCCTGAAAGGTCCTGAACTAGCTCTGCTCTTTGAGGGGAAGAAAGAAATATAGGGTTATCCCAACCCAGAAGACCTTGACTGTATCAAATTTGATCAAATAGGCTATAACAATGTGTAAGGGCCTATTTGCTATAGCAATATGACTTATGTCACGTGTAAGGGCCCATGACTTATTCCTTTTCACCCGGCCCATTGGGTTATAGCTTTAGGTGCCGTTGTTGGCTCTGCTCTTACAACCCAAGCAAGCTTATTTCCCTTGTCCTTGCCTCTGCTTATGGGTCTTTCTCTTTAGCTTATATCGAGCCGAAGCCTTCCCTTCTAATGTTCAAGAACCTTCTTTCTGTGGATGGGGGGGTGGCAAGGGGAAAACCTTTCTTTCTTTCCTTGCACTAGGAAGCGCAAGCCCCTCCGGGACCTTGCTTTCATTCATTAGTTTGCCTTTTATTACCCTTTCCGATTTCATTGATCATTGTATCTATTGGAGGGATTCTTGATCGGGAGATGACTGGGGTATCGATTCGGGCGGGGCAGAGTGTATCTATCAGGTAATGACTGGCAGGGGCCGGTGCAGGAGTAGGCGGTCGGTATAGCTAGACTCATGCCTAAAACCTCACTAATAAATAGGTGCATGCAGCAGTACAATTTGATTATTGATTTGTAGATAGCAAAACAAAGAATAGATATGGTCTCAGTGAGGGGTACCCTACACTCCCTAGCTTCTCTACTTGTTGCTTGCCACTTGGTTGGCCCAATCAAAATACATAAAGAATACCTTGCCCCCCGGAGGGACAAGCGGCTTCGCTCCTTCTTGATTCCCTGCCTGAATGGATGAGTGGATACTAGTTCAATCATGATAGCAGCCCGCTAGTTGTTAGTTGGTTAGTTGAGATAAATAGTAAAGAAAGGGTAGTGTCCACCGCACACCCAACATTGGAATCACCATACCCCTACCTATAGAGGTCTCGGGCGGATCATTTCACTGGCTTAAACCCTCCTTCCTGTCTATACATAATAGATAGTTGATGCGGTTCACCTATCAAATAAATAGAGGCGATTACCCGATCCGATAGATAGCACCTTCCTATATGAATCATGGCAAATGGATAGTTTCATCTCCGAGCAAGCAACAGGGATGGTGACCCGCCTGCCTATGGTTTTTATATGCATGAAATAGCATTCCATGGGTAGTGAGGGGACTCTCAGTTATACTATATAACGACGTATATATATATCCCACCCAATGAAGAAAGAATCGGTATGGCTCCTGGTCCTGGTCCAAAAGAGATAGAGTTGCTCGGCCTGATCTTAATAAGTACAATGAAGAAATAGTAGTACCTACCCCTTCCTTCTCTTTCCGGTCCGTCCTGACGGGCGACGATAAGATTACTTTGGTTAGATGACTTCCCTTTCTAGGCCTACCTCATTGTGAATGGATAACACTATTTTGATTCCATCGAAAATAGAGACTTTTCCAAGCATGGTTTCACCGCGTTGACCAGTTTCTGACTTCTTTATGAACTGAGTAGCTTATTTCTGAAGAGTTGGGAGAAGGGAACTTCCCTCGCTTCTGAGGGCAAGGAGCGAGCATAGCTTCTGCCCCATAAGCATAGCACCTGCCCAATGAGCATAGCACCCGCCAAGCATAGCTTCTGCCCCCGCTACTGGCTTTACCGCATCATGCAGTTATTATGCATAGATGGGTTTCATAAGCTGTGTCTTCCGCTCTCTCGATACAAGCTGTGGGACACAGTCCAGGATCTATTCCATTTGTTGAGCGGGCTGTCCGACTCTTCGAACAATTCCTGGTTACGCTACTCCCACTATGCTTGGGTAGAATCAATCTATAGCTATCATTGGGCAGGAACTCTCGAATGGCTATTCACTATAATGGGTAGGCTTGGAAGAAAGAGTTGTCACACCGTGAGAATGATAAGCACCAAAGCTATGAACCATCTATGCATATCTATGCCTCGGAATTTCAGTATATCTATTGGTACTTTCTATTATTGCTCTTAGTATGGGTATCACTATAGCTACGAATGACTGGGAGAATTGGATAACTGGAATAAGTAATATGCCACTACTAATCCCATGGAAGCTTATCTTATCTTAATCATAACAGGTGGAATAGAACAGTATAAAACCAAACATGATGGAAACACGTGATTCATGTATGATTACCATTGATGCAGTGGGTACGCGTGATCCGCATATGGTTTTCCTAGAAATATGTGTAGTGGCATCCTTTATTGGAGAATCCTTTAGATGGAACACTGCCCACTTTGACTATGTCAAGGGTCCTTTAGGGGGCTCGACCATAAGCCCCCCCACCCAATAAGTAAATTGAAGAGGAGAGGGAAATTGAGTAACAAGACTGGGCGTCAGGATATGATATACGGTGTTCACGTGGCCCAAAGAGGGTGGGAAATTCAGTAATGGAACTGGGCGTCTACTGATGATAGAAAGGTTTGAACTAGCCTATCAAGACTGGGAAATTCAGTAACACGAGTGGGCGTTGGGAGATTCTAGTTCATGCAAACGTGGCTTATCAAGTTAGGTCTCCTTCCTATGTTAGTTCACCTGGCCTTAGTTATCGAACCTATCCGGATGGGAAATTGACTAACAAAACTAGGCGTAAGGGAGAACCTTACCTTTTCTTTCTTCCTGACCCAAAGGAGTGTCAATCTGTTTCCAATGAGGTAGCGGTTTCCGAGTCTATTCCCACCAAAGTCTGTAGGAATGAGGTTACCATAGCCCCACCCAAGGCATAGAAGAAATGGAATAATCACTCTTTTGGCTATCAACTTATAATGCTGGGTCAACAACTGATAGTGCGGGGGAATACTTCAGTACTACGCTACACCCCTCCGCTCTAAGAATTCTACTGCGGGGTGAGCTCGTCTTCGTTTCCCTAGACTAGGTTTGACTTATTGTCACTTGTTCATTGTTCACAGAGAAATGCAACGGGTAAGGTAGGGAAGGCCTATTCTTTTTCACCACCGGTCCGTCCATGAGGCCTATTCTGTAGAACTTGTCAAACCACCTGGGAACGTTGGAATGAAACTGGTGGAGAGTCACAACCATCTGCAGTCAATGGGTCATGGGCAGTGCTGTTGTGAAGGGTAGGCAAGTTGATAGGTCCTGCTGTCTCTCTATGCTGGTCAATGTTTTATGGGTAGATTTTTGGGGAAGGGTAGGCAAGCTGTCTCTGCGCATCGATGGGCCAATGGTAGTGCTGTTTGGAAGTCCTGCTGTCCTGTCTCTTCCAGGTGCTTATGGGTAATCCTTTGTAGTAACAGTGTTCTGTCAGGGCTCTATTGCCATTGCGTAGGTGTTTTCTTTCTCTGCTCTTTCCATTATAGATTTAGCGAGAGCCTGCTGGCAGTCAGCTGGTCCAAGTGACCCTCAAGTTAGGTCAGCCCTCCCCCAACCGCCCCGTAAATGCCATTTCCCGGTCATCTGGCAATGAGACTGGAAATGACGAGCTGCACTGACAAGAGCTTTATTAATGCACCGACCAGAGGTTCCTGTACTCACTGAGTATAGGTTCGATGAGTATAGCTTTGATGAATAGAACTTTCCCATGGAGTAGATGCACTGACTGAGAAGAGTTCTATCACTGACCGGACTTCTAGGCACTAACTGTCATCCAGCCCAACCGAGCAGCCACGTTGAGTATCCCAGTTGAGTAGCCTGGTATCCAAGCCTAGTAGCGCGGAAAGAAAGAACAATCGAACAAGGGGTGAAGGAGGTAGGGCTAAAGGTAGAAAGATTAGTCCCTTCAGAAACTAGACGATGGACGATGATCCAATCTCCTCCTCGTTTATCAGGAACTCGCCCGACTAGTTGGGAGCAGCTTCAGAGCGGGCTTCCCTTTCCGACAGCTTCAGAGCGTCTTCCACTGTTCATGATCCCAACCAAGGTCCCGGAGGGGCTTGCGCTTCTGAGGGCAAGGAGAATAACAAAGACAAGGTGTTCAGTCAATCAATCAATCTGCATTTCCGCCCATCCATTTTCCCTACCCTCCCATGTGATAAGCAAGCATAGTGAGCGAGGTCCCTACTCTATAATGGCGGGCCCTACCGCTACTATAGTTGGGCAGTGAGCCAGTGATGAAACCAAATTATACGCTGAACCAATGATGTAACATCCGCCTGGTAACTAACTCATTTTTTTGATGACCTGCCAACAGCCCATCCCACGCGATTAAGCATAGTAATTCCCCAATAAGTACTGTTATTAATGAACTACCTTACTCCTTTCTAGTCGGGTAAGGCGAGGCGAATATTAAGAGTTTCAATAGTTTCTGAAGGAGCATCACCAGCTAACTAATGAGTAGAACCCACGCTCTATACTATAGTTGCCCGCGGGTAGGCAGATTACTCACGTTAATATGGAACCAGATTTTGTTGATAGGTAGGCGACATGCGGACTCATCACCAACCCCCTTCCCCGCTAAGCTTGGGAGGGAATAGGATAGTGACAACCTGAGTGATGGCCCTATTGAACCCGACTATAGTTGGCGAATGCGAGCTCTTATAGACGTAATAGTGAATGAACCAGTAACTAATCCTTTTGATGACCTGCCCCTCCCAATCTGTTTATTTATGATCTCATCCCACGAAAGAGTAATAAGGATATCCCGCCCATTAAATAAAGAGGTCCCACTCCTACTAGATATAGGCCAATTCTATATTTCCGCTTGTGATGAATCGAGTCAAGGAATGAGGAATCTGAGGAGAGTTAACCTGCTAAGGAGAAATCAGGATCCCGTTCATCAAGGAATGAATACAAGGCAGGGAACACAGTAAGAAATCCCCTCCACCTGCCGGCCCACCCGCCTTTTGTTACATTAGTATTAATATCCATTCAAAAGCTTCGATAGGTAAAAAGCTTCGATAGGAGTTACCTCCCGCCCAATTCATAACCTTCCCTTCCTTCGAGGGCCGGGGGATCACTTCTTTCCTGCCTGCTTCTCCATCTCTTACTGGCGGGCGGGGCTTCTCTATTTTCGAATACAGGAGGGGCTGAAGCATAAATTCGTGTGCGGGATGACAAATTCTTTGATTTGATTTAGGTGGTGACGCTTGCCCAATGCACTATTGAACCGAAGAAAGGAAGGGGAAGGCGGGATTATTCAATTCATTCTTTCACTACCAACACACCGAATGCCAAGAAGGAAGCGGCACACTTACTTTCACGACTGATAAGCAAGCCAGAAGGAATGGATAAGCCAGAAGGGATGGATGAGCAAGCGGTAGGCCGGCGCTTCTCCTTCAAGTGCTAGTGTGAATGGAACGTGTGAATGAATCGAACCGACTTCTCGTCTATAATGATGAAATGAATCGTCAGCGAATCGAACCGCAAGGATATGTTTGCGAGTAGTCGCAATGAATTGAGTGTGACTTCTCTCTCTGATTCCGTGTTTATTGGTTAATGCGCTGGCTCGCCCCGAATTGACTTGCTGTGCCCCACCCCGCTGGCTTTCTATTCGTCCTAGTGTTCCGTTCCCGGCTTGCTTCCTCGCCTTGCTGGTGAGGGGCGAACTGGAAAGGAGAGTAGATGGGAAAGCTTATCAGATAACCTCAGTCGGGTTTCGGTTTGCCTCCTATCCTCCTAGAGAACCTTTCGGGAAGGCTTGTCTCCTACTATAGAATTGACTCCAGGGAGGGGGGCTCTTTTTCTTTTTCATTCTGGCCGAAGCGGTGTTCTTCAACAAAGGTCAGCACATGCAAGCAAGCTTTATTATATATGAGATACAAGTGGTGAAGACTATAATTGGGAGATCAAACGGGAACATGCTGGCTTGTCTCGTCGGGCCGATTCCCCGTAACAACTGGCATTTAACCCAGTCTATAGTGAGCTACTAGCTGCTTTCTCTCCCATCTGCTTCCAAGCAGAAATGTTGGGAAATTCACCACTCTAATCTTAGGAAGGTCCGGAGGGTCTTGCGCTTCCGAGTGCAAGGACCGGTAGGGGCTCGACTGTTAAGGACCCTTTAGGGGGCTCGACTGATAAGGACCTTTAGGTGCTCGACCATAAGCCCCCCACCCAATAAGTAAATTGAATGCGCAAGCAGGCTCGACTGTTTTGGTTACTTATTTGAGGGGCAATAAGTAAACCCTAACCTTTAGGTGCTCGACCATAAGCCCCCCCACCCAATAAGTAAATTGAAGAGGAGAGGAAATCTCATAGTCCTACTCGTTTTGCTTCGCTTTGATTTGGACTAATCCCCTTGTGCCAGCGACTCATCCACTTCATTATTGATCAGATTTATCAATTGACTAATCGAGGGACTAAACCCTCCCCTAAGCCCAAGGACTGCTTATCACTATGGGTAAACGAACTATTCGCTCCTAATCACCGGCACTAATACGCTTCTAACCGCCCCTCAAATGGATAGGCTGAGCCGCCATCGCCCCTACTCCTTTATAGGGGTCACTCACTATTCATATGGTGAGGGAGAGGAATTAGACCCCACTGCAAGAAATAGACCTACTTGCCCTTTCATTTCATGCATGCATGCTACCTATCCACCTGAATAAACTAGACCTTTATCCCTAGACCACTTCCTGAATTAATGGCTTGGTGGGGGGTATGGCAGGTACTTAGTAGAACCTTTCATATCTTGATATGCCGCCTACTTGATGAATGGAAGTTGAGTAGGTGGGGGTGGAACAGGAACAACCAGTAGCAGTCGGATCGTCACGTCATAACTTCACTTTTGATTCATGCCAGACTTCTTTTCTCTATTACCTATTGGCTTGAGGAACACAGTGGTCTTACCTTTCTGAAGCCTACTTGATGATGGATGGATGACTGACTGACTGCCAGTTGGACCTACAGACAGCAAGCACCAGTTGTTTCATTGCAGGAAGGAAAATGGCGGCATAGGAACCACCAGTCCTTGGATCGTCGGAACTGCCTTCTTTTCTTGTTGAGGAACTACAAACAACCAAACTCTGGATACCCAGATATTGGAAGGAAGGGCTTCCAAACCGACTACCCTACCTTTGTTTATTGAGTGCTCCCCAACCAATTCATTCCACCAAGAAGATCAGTACAGTACGGCATGCTATTCACCCTTGACCTTACCCTAACTTCAGTGCATGCTACCTGTTTCACCAGAACTTGACTGACTGCCTGCTCTTAACAACCCATTGATTCAGCCAGGAATATAGGGTAGCCACTCAGTATATTTACCCTTCCCTTATAAGGACCGGATCACCTTACCCTTACTTGATTACTGCCTTCACCCTAGGAGGAGATGGAGTGCAAACCCATTACCCTTCTCTTATCAGCACCGGGATGGATGGATCAACCTTACCCTTACCTTGATTACTGCCCCACTGTACACACTTCCACTGGAGAGACTCTTGAAACCTCACACGCCTTAGATTAGCCAGACAGCTCACACTGCAATGCATGATTCTCCTGGGTACCACTATTCTCTTTTCGGGCCGGGATGAACCCCCAGATACTTGTTATGCATTATGACAGCATTGCTAGGATATGCCCAGACAGCCAGCATTGTCAGGATATGCTTGAATTTTAGTGCCTTTACTTTTATATTTACCATTTACCCACCTAGAGATAGATACTTGCCTGCCTTACTTATACTTACTGCAGATGGATGGAGGAAGTTCACATGGCATAGAGGGATAAAGCATTGGTGCACGGGCGTTCGGATAGATAGATACAGCATTCACCTGCGTTCGATTACACTTACTTAATTAAGACCTGAGGAGCCACTGCTTAGAACTTATAAGCACCGGATGGGATGATACGCGAATGTCATGGAACGAATGTCATGTGATACGGCTGGACGTATGCTGATACGGCTGGAATGGAACGGCTGGACAGCTTATATGGATGTCATGTTGATACAGATGGTCAGGTCGGGCTGAACAGGTCGGTACGGGATAGGACGTTCCCTTTTATACAACTGAAATGATGATACGGGTGGAATGACGATATGGATGAAATGATGGTACGGCGGGACGGATGCTACGAATGGTCTGTTTTTACGTATGATCTGTGTCTACAGATGTACTGATTATACATATAAAATATTGATACGGATGGACAATATGTATGGCTGGAGGGATTCTTTTATATGGATGGACTCTATTATATGAATGGACTATATTATATGGCTGTTCTTTTTCTACGGATGGAATGATTATATGATAGAATGGTACGTATCATGGTAGGGATGCTCTGGTACGGATATCGTGGTACGGATTTCGGGCGGGACTGTTTATATGTATGGCTGGACGAATTCTTTTCTACGGCTAGAATACTTTTATACGGATGTCACAGTTTGATGGATGGACGGATGCTACAAATGTCATGGTGATACGTTTGGACTTATTATACGGCTTTCATGGTTATACATATGTAACTTTGAGACGGTTGGAACGGTTGATACGGCTGATTCTTTTATACACGGATGTAATGGTTAGGCTGGACGAATGATATGGCTGGACTTTTGATACGGAAGTCATGTCTCTGCGGCTGGATTTTTGACGGGTGAAACGTTGATACGGCTTTCAGTTTATACGGATTCATGGTCGGACTGGCCTGTTCAATACGGGATGATACGCACGGGATGGAAGCCTCGGGATGGAAGCCTATTTATTACGGTTTTCTCTGTATATTATGAAAGTTGAATCCAGACAGGACGGGAGCCTATTACAGTTTGATCCGGGGGAGAATGATTGTATATAAGAGTATGATCCGACTATACACATATTCCTAAGCACATATTCCATTAAGTTACGGCTAGTACAGGCATTTACGTCTAACGATATGGGAGTTATCTCTTCCTTCAATCTTAACACCAACATCTGCGACGGATGACCTTCAACCATTAATATATGTTAATGAATGAAAACCTATACGATACCATGAACAGCATCGGGGTTTGCAAGGGTTCACTCTAATCTCTCAGGCTCGCGCAATGAGCCCCCCCCCTCCCCTCGACGAGTTGTTCCTTTGCCCATATTCAAGGCCTGCCTGAACGGGTAACTGCTCTTAACGTCCTGCTTAAGGGAGTCGAGCGGGGGTACGAGTGTTTAGCGCAATGAACCTTTCCTATACTAATTATTCTCTTTGCACCAAGGACGAGGGATAATAAGGGTAAACCTCCGGAAGGAATGAACAACTACAGGCGAGCGTACATAAAGAGGGAGCTTAGACCATAGTTGTTAATGGAAGGAGGGCTTCCCCTTCCTTAAGATCCCCTTGCCTATATAGGAGGGAGGGCTTTACCTGAAGATCCCGTAATCCGAGGCCATTGAGTACCTCAACCCCTGTATTCTGGAAAGTGTTTTTAAGGAAGGTGAAGTATGATAACACTAGGCCCTCAGAGGTTACATTCCTACTAATGGGCTCGGCCCGGGGAGGTACTAATGTCTTTTTCTAAATCAAAAGCTAAGAAGGCATAATCTCCTCATGGCTCGGCCTCCGGAGGACACTCATTTCAAGTCCAAATTCACATAATATAAGAAAAGTGGTACGTGTGATCATATTATATAAGTAATAACAGTGCCTAAGTGGAGATTCCTCCCTCCTATTGGTTTGATAAAGTTGGGTTATTTGGGGTAAGTAAGTGTTAACATCGACCAGTCCCAGCCAGCTTCATACCAGTTTCAGAGCCCAGCTTGATGCCCCAGACCAGTACCACCGCTTAAGGACCAGGGGCATATTCAAGAGTCCCAGCGACCGGTACCAGCAGCCGCTTATGAAGTCCCAGCGAGATTTCCAGCGACCATTACGAGTAGCCACTTTATTCCCCCAGCAACAATCAATAGTTCCAGCGACCGTAACGATAAGCCGCTTCCATTCCGAGGAGCCGCTTAAGTACCAGCGATATGGTCTGTATTAGGTAAAGTAGTACGTTATCTCTAGTTCCTAAAGTAGGTACTGTAGCAACTAACTAGCAGTATCTCCAGGTCCAAGCTCAAAGTATGTGTAATCTAAAAAGAAGCTATTTCTAGGTCCCACAGGAAAGTAGAGTTCCGAAGGAAAGTAGAATTCCGAAGCAAGGTCCCAAAGCGAAATAGAGTTATGTTAGTGACTCTGGAGGTCCCACTGCTTATCTATAGGTCTCAAAAGGTATGGACAGGCTGGAAGTATGGACAGGTTGAGCCCCCGGAGGTCAAAGTAATTAATCCTTTCATATATACACGGGTGTAATCTCATCCTTGGAACGTATCGAACTAATAATCTAATCTCTTCATCCTTGGAGCGTATCGAATCTAATAAGAACAAACTTCGACCGTGGTTGTGGTTTCAAATATGCATGCAGATCGGACTGTTTCGGCCCCCGAAAAATGATAATGGGCTCGGTCCCCGGTACTAATGTCTGTGTCAAAATCAAAGCTAATAAGGCATAAACCCAAACAGGCTCGGCCTCCGGAGGACACTACACTAATGGATAGTCCAAATTCTCATAATTAGAATATTAATAACATACTTCTTTATTTCTTCCTAACGGGGGTGCGTACGTGTTCTCATATTATATATGTGATAACGGTGCCTAAGTGGAGACTCCTCCCTCAAAGTGGTGGCTCCCTTGCCCTCAGAAGCGCAAGCCCTCCGGACCTTTCCTTTCCTGTGGTTCTATTCTAGTTGGGTAGGCCTGTACTGTATCAAAATAGTCTAAAAAATTCATACTTCTACATACCTCTAATCAATTCTAGGTGTCTCATATTCAAGTTCCCAATATGTATATTATTATGGGGAGTAGTAGGGTTTATATAGGTAAGATAGCAGTTCCTGTAGCGACAAACTACCGGTATCTATAGGTCGAACTGATTCGTAATCTATCGATCAAAGTGAAAGTAGAAGTACCACTGCTCCCGTAGCTCGAGTTCCCACTGCTAAATAAGAAGAAATAGGAAATACAGTTAGTAAGGTACCACAATGATTAAGGTACCACAGCTAATAGTAGGTAAAGTAGGTACTAAATAACATAAATGTAGGTACAAGCCGCTAAAAGAGTATGTCAAGGTGTTCCCCCGGAGGTGACTCATGGTGTTCCCTCGTAAGTAATAAAAGAGACTATGTTCAGGTTGGCCCCCGTAACAGTCTGACTTTCATATAGATATATATATGGGTGATATAACAAAAGTAGTAAGTAATGTAGCGCCTAAATATCATATAAAGTAGTGGCTCAAAAGATGTGGTGGGAACTCAGGGTATGTTCTAAGTCTTAATTCAAGTTCTCCTGCCCTGTGATCTTTCGGAGGCCCTTGCTCAATAATCTAAAGTGAGCCCAGACCGTTTCATGCTTCCTAGCGTCAAGTGGATCCCATCCCATAAGCTGGCTAGTGAACCGGGATGTTTCTTTCCTAATGGCAATAGAAGCAAAAGATGGTCATAGATACCAGGCCAAGAAAGATTCGTTATCCAGTGATCCGAGCATGTTGTCAATGGAACCGGCACCGCACGTACCATTCCTTCCCGCTGAGCATCCCTGCCCTGCCTCCTGTCCCCTCGGCAGTCAACCAAAACTCAAAGTAATAAGATACATTCTCAAGCATAAATAATTGTAATATAGGCACCAAGAACTAGGGGATAATAAGTCAAACCTCCGGTAGTGGTAGACGAGGGCGAGCGTACCCCTAAAGGTCATTCGTTCGTTCTTTCCTCAATTCTTATTAGGTAGGACAGGAAAGAAAGCTCCAAGTTCAATAAACCATCGGGAAGGAGTTCAACCCTGCAACACGAAGCAACCCTGCTTAACAGAAAGGAGTTCAACCGGTGTGGGGGCGGGATAGCGGCAAATCATTAGTGTATTAGCTGGCCCTGTGGGATGGAGCCCATCCATTTGAGAGGAGCTGCCTACCGGTATGAGGAGCTCAAAAAAGTCCCATCCTTCACCCACAATGATAGGAATTCAATAAGATTCTCAAATGAGTCAACATATGAATTAGCTGCCTAAACGAAATAGAATTTCTAATCCTCAGCAGCTGTACGGGTGGCATCCAACTAGAGAAAATACTACCCGCCGCCGGATTAGAGTTCGGGTAGAGTGAACGCGATGAATCTCCCCGACAGCAAGTTCATTATCGTTGGGATTACCGTCCTCCCAATGGGTGAAACCAAATAGCTGTAAGTGACTCCCTACTAAAAGAAGTAGGGCAGACTACTCAAAAAGTAGGGCAACCGGTTACCTGGCCAGACGGATTGTAATAGCTCCTCCCGACCAGAAGGATTGGACAAGGGCCCGCTAACAAGAAAAAGGATGGTCGGATGCTCTAATCGGAAGTCAACTACCCTCAACCACTTTTCTATCTTTGCATGGCCAAGCAACCACCGGCTCAATGAGATTACCTCGTGTCTATCTGCTTATAAGTCCCAGGCCCGCTCTTGCCCGCTCAACGAGACCTATCTATCTTCGTATATGTATTCATATATGTGTATATCTCTGGATGGGTTGGTTCGAGCAGGAGAACCCAGAGAATATCCTAATTGCTATGATCTTTCCCCCCGTGTGATAACTACGTAGGGGAAGGGGCGTAGAAAAGGGGACGTATATAACCCGTAACCCTTTCTATAGTGAAGCGAGGGGAAGGCCAATTACCACTATCACTCGACCATATTACCAATTACGCACGCTTACCAATAAATGAGATGGGATAGAAGCTTAGGCATCATCTACTTACATGGTTAGGTAGGTTAATATATAAAAGAAAAAAACCTAATCGCCCTCAAAAGGCACGAAGTGATAAGAAGCATCAAAAGATTATAAAGACTAGCTCTGCTCTGGGCATTACCCTTATAACTCCATCCATAAAGAAAAACCAAAAGGTATGGGTAGTTCCCAACAATTTAAGCTATGGTGTCCAACTGGATGGGGGGCCTCAACCTTCTGGATGTAAGTATCAACCTTCCTTTTGGACCATGTTGGCCCTAACCCCTGATAAGGTTGAAAGCGGGGATACAGCACGCTCAAATGGCCGCCATATAATTTGGCTTATGAGCCATTGGTGGTCCCCAACCTCCCGTCACACACTAAAGATCGAGGCCAAGATCCATGGATAGGCCTACTCCAAACAGTTGTACCACCAGGGTGAGCCTGCCGAACTTTGGTCTTTGTGCACTATGGAGAGGAACACCCATAAACTTAGGAGTTACTAAGGTCTTGGCATGGTATTAGTTGAGTTGTGCACCTTTCCCCCGAAGGGTAAAGCTTCCAATTCCTCTCTGACCCCCAGCCCAGAGTTCCCAGAGAGAAATGCCTATAGGACGAAGGATGGAGGGACTAGAATTTGCTCTTTTGCTTCGATCCGTGTGAGTCTAAATCCTTTGTTATTAGTTCCTGATCTTGAGTTGTGAGTTAGTAGTTGATTGTAAGTTGAATAAGATTGACCCACTGAGCTGATCAAATCATGGGAGTTCGGAGCTTCCTTATTCATGAGCTGAGTTGATATAGATGGGAATAAGAGAGATGGCACATTTATGAATCCAAAAGTGCTTGTTCCGGATCGTTTTGTAACCCCCACGAGATATTTCTAATTGGGGTTATATTCTCTGCAGTTCTATTAAGTAAATATAAGGACCCCTTATATTAAGCCATAACTCATTCTATGGCTAGATTCATCCGGATCATATCTATGCCAAAAATAGGTCAAAATAGTAATTGGACTTAAAGAGATCATTTTGGGGTAATTTGAGGGAGTAACAAAAATAGGGGGCCTTGTGATTTTCCTTCTAGAGTTCGCGAGGGGGCCTTGTTGTTCCCGCTACTCACTCAACCAACAATGAGTTTCTGATATTGAGTTGTTGATACGCTACGCATTGTTGTTAGGAGTTAGTCGTTAGTTGCCTTCCAAATCATGCTTCCAAATCATGGGAGTTTTGGGCTTCATCAATTTCTCTTGGACCCCCAAGATGCTTATGCCAGAATGCGTTTTATGACTCGAATTGGGCACGATATGAACCTGCTTCACACCGCTTTTCTTCCCATCCATTGATCAATCACGTTAGAAGCTTCTTTGAAATACTAGATCTTCTCAATATATGTATATGTATATGTATATGTATCGGAACAACCGAAGTTTGTCGGAAAAGGAATCGATGCTGTTCTGAACCTCTATGATACGTTGTCCATACTTCATATTGGGGTAATATGGGAAATAGAGAAATGCCTCTTTTTTAGATCTTCCAAATCATCTATACCACGGAGCGGGGACCCATAGGACCAGCCAGCAAACACTCACCCTTACTTTGAATACCGGTTGCCACCCGAGCATACGACAAAGAAAGGATTCCCCTGAACTAATGGTGCTCACCCCCAGACGGTATTGTAGGACCAGCCAGAAAAAACCTACCCTTGCCCCTCCTTTTTCTTCTCTGGCGGCTTCGCACCTTACTTTTACCGACTTTTACCTTACCACCCGAGCATACGACCAAGACAGCCCCAGACCTCAGGGGACAAACCCCTTACGTTACGCTAGTGTAGGATGGAGGACCAGACCCTTACGATTGTGGTTGATTGAGGACCAGAACCTTACGATAGTGAGTGTTTGATTGAGGACCAGACCCGAGAGTGTTGGACCAGCCACTTTATTGCTTACTTTTCACTTTCAACCTCGGACCTGCTGTCCCTCCATTACTTATTACATTCACCTTGACCCCTACCTATACACGAATACTCAGCCCAGAAGGAAGCAAGCTAGTACCTGTAGGGTTACCCTTACGTTACTTATTTGGTTGTTGGTCAAATCAGACATCGTGTTTTTTTGTTTACCTTACGTTCCCGGGACACTATGAAAAGACAGACAGATAGGCAGGCATTACCCCAATATGTTGAGTTAGGTTAGCTAGCAACACCTCGGGACAGGGCCGGAGGATGGAGGGAGAGACACTCCTATTTCTCTTGTTCGTCACCCAATGCCTTAGTTACCTACGGAACTTAGGGGCATATACTTAGTGGAGACGTGAATACGACTTAGGGGCAGCTACTCATTGTAGACGTGAATACGCTACTAGGACCAGCTACACCTGAACACCTGCATATTGTTAGTCCACCTATGCCTGATTTACCTACGGAACTTAGGGGCATATACTGAGGTAACTCTATATACGTGTATACAATATGACTTCTTGGACCAACCTTTACAACATATCCACCACGAGAAGAAGAAAGATTTCCATCCCTAGCCGGTCTGGTCTAGACTTTCTGGTACTAACTAGCCTGAAACGATTCCATATCTGGTTTGTCTCCCGTTCCTAGGCTTGATTTCAGTAAACCAATGTGATCATGACATTGTAGGTGCTTGCGATGGGACGGATGCGACTTCCCTCAGTTGGTTTGGGTGGCATAGCCCGTTGCAGAAGTCCCCCCTTTTTTTGATCCATTTCTTTAGTCTTTAGGGAGCCAAAGCTTGACTTTACTAATCAAATAAGGCTCGCGCAGGGGCGCTCACGTTTTTTGGCTGAGCCGTATCTTGCTGGGTGGGACCGAGAGAAAGAAAGGACGGGGGGCAACCATGCATGGTACTTCTCGACCGTGTCTCCGAGGGACAGTTGAACGAGCGACTCATGAATGCTGCCGGGTTGGACGAGCCAATAACTCGAACGCGTTCGGTCTGGTTTTTGAGCAAGAATCACAGCGTTACCTTACCTTCACCATGATACGGACTCCAAGTTCTTATGGCAGAGCACGAGGAGATTTATCATCAATATGATGATGGGAATGGAAACCAGAAGCACGACTGGAGTCTTCGTGGTCCAAGATAATCAAACCATCAGTAAGAGTAACGTAAGCATGAGACTTTTTGGTAGTACCGGTGAACCAGATGGCCGCGGCGATGGAATCTGGGACGGAGGACTCGTAGTATCCCCCTAGATCTGGCAAAAGCGAAAGACCTCCTAACGTAATTCGAATGGGGGCTGACCTGACCGCTGAGCCCACTCTGGCCTCGCAGGGCGGGCCCCTGTGGTTGCGAGCTGGAGCTGCCATAGCTTATGGCTAGAGCAATGGGAGGGCAGAGAGAACAGTAAGGATAACGAGCGCTCCGCCCGCTTGGCATACCTCTTCTGTGCGTCTTTCTCGTGGCGGAAACAGAACAAGAGGGAAAGACCCGGCCGACCAGCCCAGGGCTCGAGGGCGAGCTTTATTTAAGAGAGAATGGGGAGTGAATCGAAAGGCTTCCGTTTTCGTTCTTGGTTTGGTTCGGGCCCCTCTCGATCTTATTCATAGTTGAGAAGGGGGAAGGAGTCTAAATCAATGGACATTAATGAACCATCATTGATGGACGTTGCACATGACACGATCAATTCGACTCAAGGTCCGGCGCTAATAGAAGTTGCTTACTCTCCTAGTAGCGAAGGAAAAGGGCAGGGCCTGAATTCAGACCAGACCAGACTCTTCTTTGTTTGAGCTGCTCCCACGCACGCAGACCGGAAGATCTCAGTTGTCCTGGACTGGACAAGTACGTAGAGATCTTCGTGGGACCGAGGAGGGAGTCTCAATCGATCTTTTCTAGGATTCCTTATCACGCCACGCACAGAGATCTTTCCATTGATAGATAAGAGGGCTCCCCCCTTGAACAGACTCTTAAAGGTTAGGTTACTACCTGCCTCTACGGAAGAGGTGTACTTTGTACCGCCCGGAGGTCATATAGATCGAAACCCGGAGCAATAAGAACGAAAGCCCTACCCACAGCAACAACTATTGGCGCTTCAAAAGGCTTAGATTCTAAGGGCGCTACTGAAAGCCTTTTTATTGTTTGTGCGCCCCTTACCGTTCTCGCTCAGTGTTTGCAACGGCTGGGGAGGCAGTCGTAGAAGTGAAGCCTATCGCCACGCCGACCATCAAATACGAGATTGGGCCCCTTCTCAAAGATTTGATGGAATGGCCCAGCCCACCCAAGAGCGCTTATGTCATATGGGAACTCATGGCTGGAAACAATCCTTATGGTTTTGATATCCGGTAGGAATAATAAGAATCAAAGTCCAGCTTGGTTGGTGAGCCTAGTGATAGGAGACTATCTAGCTTGGTTCGGAGAGCAGGGTTCAAGATTTTTTTGTTGCTAAATGTTACGGCCTAAATGCTGAACTATTGACCCTACTTGTTCGGATGGGTGTTCACCCCAAAGTGTTCCCGGACCGCATGCATACATCCGTAAGTAACTTAGTGCAACATGGCAAATTTCATTGAGAGGAATCAGCAAAGAAAAGAAAAACGGGTCAACATCTTAATGTGTATTTGAGAGCCCAATAAGTCAATTGAACCTTTAGGGTGCGTAAGCACGCTCGACTAGTAAGGATGCGTAAGCAGGCTCGACCATAAGGTCCGTCAGGGGCTCGACCATAAGGTCCGGAGGCGCTCGACCATAGCCCCCCCACCCAATAAGTAAATTGAATGCTTCAGCAGGCTCGACTGTTAAGGATGCGTAAGCAGGCTCGACTGATAAGGACCTTTAGGTGCTCGACCAAAAGGACCTTTAGGTGCTCGACTGTTAAGGCCGCCATCGAGAGGCCGCCATCACCCTTTAGGGGGCTCGACCATAAGGACCTTTAGGTGCTCGACTGTTAAGG
>Ga0115848_100120_pt1 | contig 23122 bp, 26 predicted proteins | sample InSIn3gowninarea_FD_83862 | JGI IMG/M metagenome (GOLD analysis project Ga0115848, IMG submission 83862) | reverse complement strand
AGTCTATTATATAAAATACTGATATTAATTTGTCAAATATAATTCTAATGCCGGTTTTTGGGTGGTGTTTTGGTGTGGTGTTGTTTGGGTTGGGTGGGGTGGGGGGGGGGGGGGGGGGGGGGGGTGTTAGTTCCCATAAAAATGTTTTTTTTAATAACTTTTGGGATTTTCTAACTAATTTTTAGAAATTTTTAAAACATTTTTAAACATTTAAAAGTTGGTTCTAAAAATGTTATGGGTTAATTTATAAAATCTTATTCTTCCTAAAACCTTGCTTGGGTAGGATCTGAAAGCGGCAGAGACTTCTTTGGTGGAAAATGAGATTTTTTAAAACTTATAAACACGCGTTTGAGGACTCATCCTTTCCTTACACGTGTTGGACAGTGAGCGATTGGATTTGTGTTTGTTACCTATCAAAACCTTAAGACATAATTTCTTTGTAATAATCCTTGTGATAGTTGAGAGAACCAATAAGAACGTGTTTAATGGCGGTGCATCCTAAGCCATTAGATTTACATCATTTGTGTTAGATTTAATCTCAGCCACTAATACCGTCCAATCCTTCCAGATCCTTCTATGAGTAGTATAAATAGAGACCAAGTGGGGAACATTTTCAGTCTTTGGCTCATTTGAGAATTGAGAGAGAGAGAGATAGAGATAGAGAGAGAGAGAGAGAGAGAGAGAGAGAGAGAAAAGATATATAGAGAAAGAAAACCCTAATCAAACTCCGACCAATGTTTTTCTTAGAAAAACCTTTATGAGTTTGAGTAAGTTCGGATTTCTGAAGATCCATCCTCTTTAGTCTTTAATCTCTTATCTTACCATGTCACGAAGTTTAGATCTCATTTTCTCTTCATAGAATGTTGAGATCTGAAATTCTGTGATACTTCTCACATATAACTCGCTTAGTTTGATTTCCTTTTTCAAGAAATCTTTATATGTTGGTTGATTTTACTCTTACATGTTGTTTTCAAAACCATCGCCAACAAATCCATTTATGTTTACAGTTTATGATAAAAACCAGACTTAGATCTAGTTAAGATCTTCATTGGGGATTTGACTTTCATTAATATTTCACAATTTGTGAAATAACTGTGCATATGAAATAAAAAGAAAGTGTTTAGGATCTTGGTTCTTTTTAATATCAAGATTCCTTCTTGATCTGTGGATAAAAATAAAGATTAGTAGTCTGTGACTATCAAACAATCTATGATTCAGAAATCCTTACTGCATCTTAGAACGATATTTGTAATTTGTTAGCAATATTGTCTGTATAAGTGTGTGGGGTTGCATGCATGTGATTAGGCACTTCACCACTTACACTTGTCACACTGCAACACTAGAGAAGTGTTGGTAGAGATATTATTGACTTTAGATTCGATGTAAAGCTAAAAGGAGAAGCGGTTACAAAGATGGGAGAACAACCTCAACATCAGAACCTTCAGAGGAGTCAGAATAATCGAAAGGAGTTGGTAAACATTCTGCACTTAGATTAGGTTTGTTTGTGTGTTTGGTTTGTTATATAGTTTGTAATCTATTAACTCTATTTTAGTGTATTTTGATTTTGAGGTGTAGAGACCTCCGTGGATGTTTCTCCAATTGGGTGGGGTTTTACCACATTAAAATCTTGTGTTCTTCCATACTTACTCTTCCTCTCATCACCTTCTTGAGACTGTGATGATTTAGAACCTATGTAAGTTTTGTTTTTCAAAACTGGTACACCAATACCTTAAGTAACTCATTCATATAATCTTGTATACACATCTTGCGTTTGTTGTTTGTTTTGATTAAAGAATTTCTTCAAAAAACTGTTCGGAGCCATTTAAACTGTTTAATCTTGAAATAAACGACTTAAGTGGTACGTTTTTCAGTTGGTATCAGAGCTTGGCTTCACAAATTCTATTAGATCTTGAGTTTCTAAAATTATTTTCTCAAAACAAACTATGAATGAGAAATTTGAGAGATTAGGTAATCTGTATAGGCCTCCTCTCTTTGATGGAACCAACTTCCCTTACTGGAAAGTGAGTATGGTTGCTTTCATCGAAGGGACATTAGGAGATGATGTCTGGGATGCTATTGAAAAAGGTTACACTTTTCCTACTAAACCAGCCGCAGAAGGAAGTACTGAGAGGATTAGGAAACTGCTAACTGAATACGCTAAAGAAGAGAAACAGATCTCCCTTAGTAATAAAAAAAGGCAAAAATGTAATATTCATGTCCATAAATGAACACGAATTCAAGAGGATCTATTCCTGCACAACTTCTAAGGAAGCTCAGGATACTCTTGTGACTGCACATGAAGGAGACACACGTGTTAAAGTTGCTAAAACCCAAATGTTAATCAAGCAGTACAACACTCTAGTTATGACTGAGACTGAATCAATTGATGATTTCTATATTAGGTTGACAGACATTGTGACAAAGTTGCATGCTAATGGTATAGCTTATGATAGGAAGGAAATTGTCTACAAAATTCTAAGTTCGCTTCCACAAAAATTTGACAATAAGCGCTATGCAATTGAGGAGATGGATGATCAAAACCTTACCCCTGAACTCCTCGGTAGAAAGCTAAGAACTGTGGAAATGGAATTAGAGTTCAAGAAGCAATTAATACAGACCTATATGAAACAGTCTACCTTTAATCTTATCTTTACTTCTAAGTTGAATAAACTTGAATGTCATTTTCCTGAAATAGGCTTGGATTCTGATGAGGACTGTAATTTAGTGAGTTTGGATAATCATATTGCCTTAATGTCTAAACAGTTCAAGAAAATTGTGAAATTTAGAAATAAAATTGCAAATAGACAAGGCAAACCTACCTATTCAAACCACTCTAATAATAGGCCTCATGAGAAAAGACTTGACAAACACCAGACTGAGTATCACAACAAACCTAGTACAGACCTTAAGAACACTGAATGCTACATTTGTGGGAAGCTAGGACACATAGCCAGTGACTGTTGAGTCAATTTGAATAAAAACAAGAACATTAGGCTAATTTGTGAAAGACTTGGGATGACTCAAGTGAATCAGAATCTGATGAACCAGAGTCATTCAATACTTCTGACCCTTGTATGTCTTTCTTTGCCAAAATCAGATACACTGATGATAAGGAATCTGAGCAGGCTATGTTTAATGATGCTATCCCTACTGATTTGTCTATCTTATTACTTGAGAATGATGATAATTCATCAAACGCTGTGTGTGTGAGTCAGAGGGAACGATCTATTGTTGATGCAAATGGTATGTGAGTCCTAAAAATGAATCGTTAGGGGACACTGCGCACTGCACACTTAGTGACTTCGGCAATGAGGACCTCCCAGACATTCACACACTATACTAAAAAACTCTCAGGAAAAGCACTAAACTTGAAAAAATCATCAAAGACCTTACACAGAAGATAGAAACCCTAAGCCATATGGTCAAACAGAATGCTGAAGAGTACACTTCTCAATGTCTAATTCATGAGAATGAGACTAAAACTATTGGACAAAAACTGAAAGGGTTGCCTGAATCAAATGAAATTCTAGAAAAAAAATAGAAAGGGACGTTGTTAGAATTGGAACAAACTAATGAAAAGACTTAAACAGTCTTCAAAAATTTGCTAAATTTGAAGATAAATCAAAATGTTTTGAAGATTTTGTTGCTGAAAGTAAGACCAATTCGGATGACAAAATGGAATAGGTTTTTGCCCCAACAATTCCAAGCAAACTAAAACTTTTGAATCTATCAAGTTTGTGTCTGGTGGCAAAAGACCTTTTGAAACTTGTCCAGATTTTTCAAGCCTTGGTGAATCAAGTAACTCTAAGCATAATGTTGAACGTAAGCCTAAATATGTCTGCCCTCCCATTAGAAAAAGTGATTCGTCATTACAACCTGTACCTTCTAGGAATAAGGCTAGAGTTTAACTTTTAGACAAACCTTTGTCTAACCACGTTTCTAAACCTAAACCCTCTGCAATCCATCTTTATTCCTCATAGTGCGATGGCTTTGGACATTCTATTGACAGATGTTTTTCTAAATGTCTATATAAACCAATATATCACTCACATGTTTACCATAACTTCAATTATTCTAGGAGAAGCCGCAACAATTATATCCTACCTAGACAGCTGGACAAGAATTCTAACTATCATAATAGGAAGAGAAGATCAAATACTAATAGATCATCTACAAGAAGGAATCCTAGATTCTTTTTTAAACCAAATGCTCAAACCTTTTATCATACCCAAAAACCTGCGCAAAAATCTTTTAGAGAAAAGGCTAAAGCTCGTAAGTTTTATCAAATACGGGCTAATAAGAGCAAATTGAAAACTAGAGCAATTTGGGTTAGCAAAGATGAGCTATTACCCCAGATGAAATGCAACATTGTAATCAGTGCTTTCAAAGCTGAAAACATAGCGTCTAAATGGTATTTAGACTATGGATGTTCTAAACATATGACCGGGGATGATACCAAACTTTTAAATAAAACTAACTTCTCCGTAGGTAAAGTCTTGTTGGAGATGGTGTATCAGCCCAGATCATTGGTAAAGGAACACTCCATTAATAAGTATTACCTATTCTTGAGGATGTTCTTTTGGTAAAGGGCCTTAAAAAAATTTACTAAGTATATCGCAATTTTTTTACTCCAACCATACTGTCACCTTTTCAAAGAATAATTGAATTTTTTTAAATGAAAATAGTGATTGCATTATTATAGGACTCCGTACTCCAAATAATTGTTATACAGTCAATCCAAGTATAGAGGATTGTATCATTACCAGAATGGATGACAATGAGATATGGCATAATAGGTTGGGTCACATTAATTACGAGAGGCTTGGTAAATTGTGTTCTCAAGAGATACTTAGAGGTATTCCTAAAATCAAACCAATTTCAAACATTATATGTGATCCTTGTCAATAAGGAAAGATTCTTAAGGCTCCCCACAAGAAAGTTAAAGAAGTTCATTCCACTAAACCTCTAGAACTCATCCATATGGACCTAATGGGTCCTTCTCGTACTGTTAGTCTTTGTGGCAACAGTTATATTTTTGTTATAGTTGATGATTTAACTCGATTTACCTGGGTTGCCTTTTTAAAACACAAATCAGAAACAGTTCGTAAGTTTTTTAAAATTCTAGTTCGTATTGAAAATGAAAAGGTCTCCCAAGTAGATAGAATTCGTAGCGATAGAGGAGGTGAATTTATAGATTCAGGTGTCATCGAATAATATGACTATAATGGTTAAAAACATGAATTAGTGCCCCTAAGACACCTCAACAAAATGGAATTGCTGAGTATAAAAATCACACCCTTCAGGAAATGGCTCGCGTTATAATTCATGCGGAGAACTTACCTAAATATTTCTGGGTAAAATCCATTCGTACAACTTGTCACATAATCGATCGAGTATACCTAAGGAAAAACACCAAACAAACATCCTATGAACTTTAGTATGGGAAGAAACCTAACCTAAAATACTTTAGAACCTTTAGTAGTACCTGTTATGTATGCAAGGATAGAGAACATATGTATAAATTCGAAACCAGAGGAGATAAAGTTATTTTCTTAGGATATTCACAAAATAGTAGAGCCTACCGTGTCTACAATCTTCGTACCAAAACCTTAGTGAAATCCATTAATATGGTTGTAAGTGACATTAATGTAGAGAGTAAGATCAAAGGACTAACTATAGTGGATGAATCCGAAAACACTTTAACTTATGATTCTCCAGAGATAGATGATTCATTACCAACCAAGACCCCTGAAGTGCCTAATTGGGTTTCCGAACATCATCCTTTTGATGGTGTAGTTGGTAACCCTACTAAGCCAGTTCGTACAAGATCCCAACTACATACTCTTGCTCATTTCGCATGCTTTGTTTCTCTTATAGAAACAAAGAATATTAATCAAGCACTGAATGACCCATTGTGGATAAGTTCTATGTAGGAGGAACTTCTTCAATTTGTCATTCATAATGTATGGTATCTTATACCCCGACCAAAAAATAAAAGGGTTATTGGCAAACGTTGGCTTTTCAAAAATAAAACAGATGAATCTGGGATGATTATTCGGAATAAGGCTAGATTAGTTGCCCAGGGCTAGTATCAGATTGAAGGAATAGATTTCGAGGAGACTTTTGCAACGGTCACTCGCCTTGAGTCTGTTTGCTTACTCTTTGTAATAGCATGTTATTTTCATTTCACACTGTATCAAATAGATGTTAAATCTGCTTTCCTTAATGGTATCTTAACTAATGAGACCTACGTAGGACAACCTAAAGGGTTCGTTGACCCTCATCATCCAAATCACATCGACCGTCTTAAGAAATCTCTTTATGGGTTAAAACAAGCTCCTAGAGCTTGGTATGAGTGTCTATCTACCTTCCTTCTAAACAAAGGTTTTAAGCGAGGAGGGAATGACCAAAATCTTTTTGTCAAACACTTTGACACAAATATTACTATAGCCCAAGTATACGTAGACGATATCATTTTTGGATCTACCTCCCCAACGGACGTTAAAACATTTTCTGACATTATGCCTAAAGAATTCCATATGTCACTTATGGGGGAGTTACAATTCTTCAAAGGTCTTTAAGTCAAGAAAAATTCAGATGGTTTATTTATATCGCAATCCAAATACGCTTTAGATATTGTAAAAAAGTTCGGTCTAGAAATTGCCAAAGATGCTAGGACTCCCATGAGTACTTCGGTTAAACTATCAAAAGATGAACATGGAAAATGCATCGACTCAACCTTATACCGTAGTCTGATAGGAAGTCTTATGATGTTTGTGTGCGTGCCCGCTATCAAAATAACCCTAAAGATAGTCATTTACTTTGCGTTAAAAGAATTATAAAATATGTTAAAGGAAATCTCAACTTAGGACTTTGGTTCACAAATGACACATCTAGCACGATAATCAGCTACACCGATGCTGATTAGGTTGGGTGTTCCAATGATAGTAAAAGTACGTAAGGAGCATCTTATTACATATGTAATAATTTGGTATGGTGGAATAGTAAGAAACAAAATTTCACTTCCTTATCTACAGTCGAATATGAATATATAGCCGCAGGTAGCTATTGTGCTCAATTACTATGGCTAAAGTAAATGTTAAGAGATTATGGTATTATTGAAGAACAATTGCATCTCAATTGCGACAATCAAATCATGATTAATATTTCCAAAACTCCTGTTCAACACTCTCGTACTAAACATATTAAAATACGACATCATTTTATACGCGAGTTAGTCGAATCAAAGGAATTGCAAATTAATTATCTGCCAACTGAATTGTAATTAGCTGATATATTCAGCAAACCCTTGGGCAATATACCGTTTGAATCCTTACGTAAATCAATTGGGATGGTTATGGCTGAATTGTAATATATCTTTGATTTTTATGCTTTGATATTTCTCTCTCTTATATGTGTGTAAACCCTTTGTCCATTTGAGAGAAAATGGGGGAGAAGTTTTGAGTCCACTTGGACATTATTTTAATTATTTCAACTAAAGCGCTTGTTCTTAGTTGTCAGGATATCAGTACCTCGTGTTATCGGAATGTTGTTAGGGTATTCGTTTGTATTTAGTTGAGTAATGTAATTTTCTTTCCTAGGATATGGGGTAGATAGAATTTTGTATGGGAATAAAATCTTCTTATATTTTTATGTCCCTAGGAGTCCTTGATGACTCAAAGGAGATTTTGTCTCATATTTCCAAAGGGGAAGATTGAAGCACCCTATATCTTTGACTCACTTGAGTCTACATTATATAGGAGCTTGTCTAGTTTGGAAATAGTGACAAAATTGAGTCATATCCTGCCTACGAAAGAGTTTCAGACACTACATATCAATTCCTCTAATAGTCTCAAAGGTAGAATACCAACACTTTACCTATGATTGCATTTATTCATTGCATTCACTATAATTTAGGCGTGTGTGTGTTAATTCCCATAAAAATGTTTTTTTTAATAATTTTTGGGTTTTTCTAAATAATTTTTTGAAATTTATAAACATTAAAAGTTGGTTTTAAAAATGTTGTGGGTTGATTTATAATTTCCTATTCTTCCTAAAACCTTGCTTGGGTAGGGTCCGAAAGCGGCAGAGACTTCTGTGGTGGAAAATGAGATTTTCTAAAACTTATAAACAGGCGTTTGAGGGCTCATCCTTGCCTTACATGTGTTTGTTACCTCTCACAACCTTAAGATGTAATGTATTTATAATAATCCTTGTGATAGTTTGGAGAACCAATCAGAACATGTTTAATGGAGAGGCATCCTAAGCCATTAAATTCACATAATTTTTGTTATATTTAATCTCCGCCATTAATACCGCCCAACCCTTCCAGATCCTTCTATGAGTAGTATAAATAGACACCAAGTGGGGAACATTTTCAGTCTTTGGCTCATTTGAGAATTAAGAGAAAAGATAGATAGATAGATAGATAGATAGATAGATAGATATATATATATATATATATATATATATATATATATATATATATATAGAGAGAGAGAGAGAGAGAGAGAGAGAGAGAGAGAGAGAAGACAGAGAGAGAGAAACCCCTAATCAAACTCCGACCAATTATTTTCTCAAAAAAACCTTTGTGAGTTTGAGTGAGTTTGGATTTGTGAAGATCCATCCTCTCTAGTCTTTAATCTCTTGTCTAACCAAGTCACGAAGTTTATATCTCATTTTCTCTTCATAGAAAGTTGAGATCTCAAACTGTGTGATACTTCTCACATATAACTTGCTTAGTTTGATTTCTTTTTTCAATAAATCTTCATCTGTTGGTTGATTTTACTCTTACATGTTGTTTTCAAAACCAGAACCAACAAATCCATTTTTGTTTACAGTTTATGAGAAAAACCAGACTTAGATCTAGTTAAGATCATGATTGGGGATTTACACTTTCGTGAATATCTCACAATTTGTGAAATAACTGTGTATATCAAATAAAAAGAATTTTTTTGGGATCTTGGCTCTTTTTAATATCAAGATTCCCTCTTGGTCTGTGGATAAAAATAAAGATTAGTAGTCTCAGACTATCAAACAAACTGTGATTCAGAAATCCTTACTGCATCTTAGAATGATATTTGTAATTTGCTAGGAATATTGTCTGTATAGGTATGTGCGGGTTGCCTGCATGTGATTAGTCACTTCACCATTTACACTTGTCACACTACAACACTAAAGAAGTGTTGGTAGAGAGATTCTTGACTTTAGAGTCGACGTAAGCTAAAAGGAGAAGCGGTTACAACGTTCGGCGAGCAACCTCAACATCAGAACCTTCAAAGGAGGCACAATAATCGAAAGGAGTTGGTAAACATTTTGGACTTAGATTAGGTATGTTTGTGTGTTTGGTTTGTTATATAGTTTGTAATTTGTTAACTCTATTTTAGTGAATTTTTGTTTCGAGGTGTAGAGACCTTCGTAGATGTTTTACCACGTTAAAATCTTGTGTTCTTGCATAATTACTCTTCCTCTCATCACCTTCTTGAGACTGTGCTGATTTAGAACCTATATAAGTTTTATTTTTCAAAACTGTTACACCTATACCTTAAATAACTCGTTCATATAATCTTTTCTACACATCTTATGTAAGCTGTTTGTTTTGAGTAAGAATTTCCTCAAAAAACTGTTCGGAGCCATTTAAACAGTTTAATATTGAATTAAATGACTTAAGTGCTATGTTTTTCCATGGAGATCTATAAAGCTTCCAATAGAGGCTGGCCCCATAAATTCGATTGTTGAATTCCAAGTCATCGATATCTTAGCCTGTTTCAATTTGCTGCTGGGACGACCTTGGATCCATAGAATCAAGGGGGTATCTTCTTGCCTTCACTAAAAATTGAAATTCTTTGCCAATGGGCAGGTCATCACCATCTTGGTCAACAACAACAATACCGATAATGCAAACACTAGCAATCCAGTACTAGGGATACAACACGGAATAAAGTCAGTTTTTCGGGTTGAACCACTTCTACTCCCCCCAGGGGACGATTTCAAAGATAGAGTTTCCCCAGAATAAAACCCCCATGGAAACGTCAATGTAATCCAGATGTTCAAAAACATGCACTTCATGCCCGGATTGGGGATGGGATGATGACATTTGGGGATACTTGAACCCATTATTGAAGAAGGCCTTTCCTGCCTGTGGCTTTAGCTATCAACCGTCATAAGAAGAACTCAGAATGATCCGCGAGCCTCAACTGAAGAGAAGGCTAGAAAATGCCAAAATTATCTTGAGAGATTCCTTGAACGAAAGATTCATCCGAGAAGGTGAGGATTTCCCCTTTTGCAGATTTCCTGAACTGTGGTACAATCACGTGGGAAAAAAAATTAAACCTGGAATGGAAATCGTTTTCCAAGACAACTACACATGGGCCGAGAGCTCCCATCATCAAGTGCAACCACTCATGGAAAATACCATAATTGATATCAGATATTCCGAGGGAAATGACCCCGGGGATTCTTTCAACTTGAAGACTCTGGAGCTAACACTCTACATGATCCACTCAGGGGCTACATCGTCGAATCCATCCCGTCTGATCAAAGCTGCTGATGCACCTCTCCTCAACTGGCATGCTGCATTTGTGGCACCTGTTGATATTCAACTTAACTCTGATATTTACCCCATTTCCCCTTATTTTATTGTTCCTCCTAACTCGGATGTAACCCAAACCTCCTTTGACGAGGTTCTCTATGTTGTTTTTCCTATCAACGAAATAAACGAGATTTTGAGTATCTTGATGTGCCTTACATTTATTTTCATGGTTATGATAAAACCCTTGATGATGATAATTATGCAAATGAATAATTCTTAATTGATCTAAATAAGGTTAATAACAAATAACATAATCGTGTTCAAGTTAATGAAGATGAAACTGTTATTATTAATCTCGGCTTTAGTAGCCAACTGCGCGAGATTAGGATAGGGGATAACCTTGATGAGCATGAGCTTGCGCAACTCAAGGAATTACTAAAGGAATTTGTGGATGTTTTCACATGGTCCTAAGACTACATGCCCGATATTGACCCTGAGATAGCTCGACATGAGATTCCCACTATCCCAAAATGCAAACTGGTTCAGCGGAAACTACGAAAGCTCCGCACCGAATGGATGCTCAAAGTTAAAGACGAAGTGGTCAAACAATTGAATGTGTGTTGCATTCGTTTGATCGAATATGCCACATTGCTAGCCAATATCATACCCGTGCCAAAATTATGAAGGAATGTTCTCATGTGGGTCGACTACCGAGATTTGCACAAGGCCCCTCCAAAGGATGATTACCCTCTACCAAATATCGACATGATTCTAGATAACACGACAAGTCACTCTCTCAAGTCATTCATTTATGGGTTTGCTGGATATAATCAGATCAACATGCACCCATATCATCAAGAGAAAACTACATTCATCACCCCTTGAGGAACCTTTGGCTACACCGTCATGTCATTCGGTCTCAAAAATGCAGGGGTTACCTACCAAAAGGCTGTCAAAACCATTTTGCATGATCTGATACATAAGGAAGTCGAGGCCTATGTGGATGATATGATTATCAAATCCAATACTAAGGAAGGTCATATTCCCGCTCTCCGAAAGTTCTTCGAGTGACTGCGACGATATCAGATGCGGCTCAACCCCCAAAAATGAGTCTTCGGCATTACAAAAGTAAAACTCTTGGGATTCATGGTTAAAGAGAAAGGGGGTAGAAGCAGATCCGGCTAAGATGAAATCCACACTCTAGATGCCCCCACCCCGGAAGGAGAAGGAAATCCAGGGATTCCTTGGAAAATTACAGTATATCAGCCGATTCATCAGCCAACTGACTTCCATCTGTGAGCCCATCTTCAAAATCCTCCGAAAGGATTTGACCAAAGTCTAGAATGAAGCTTGTGAAGAAGCCTTTGACCGAATAAAATAATACCTAACCGGACCTCTGGTACTCATGCCACCACAGCATGGTCTTCCCTACTCCTTTACCTAACCGCAATACTTACCGCAGTTGGGGCTTTGATAGCCCAATACCTTGTACAAACCTGCAAAGATAGAGATATCTACTACGCCAGTCGTAAGTTGGTCGGGTACAAAGTTAACTACACAGCCTTGGATAAAGCATGTGTCGCCCTTGTCTAGGTCACCCAAAAGCTACAACACTACATGCTCACCTTTCCCATCAAACTTGTATCCTGAATGGATCCTATTAAGTACTTTCTTGAGAAACCTTCTTTGTCCAGCTGAATGGCCCGTTGGTTGATGCTTTTAGCCAAGTTTGATATTGTCTATGTCATGCAGAAAGACATGAAAGGAAGAGTCATCTTGGATTACCTTACTGACTACCTTATAGAAGAAGTAGATGTTTGGATTTCCAAATTCCCAGATGAGAATATGCTCTATACATCCCAAGAAGATCTTCGATGGAAAATGTTCTTTGATGGCGCTGCCAACAAGAAAGGGTATGGCATTGGGATACTCTTAATTTCCGCTGATGACTCTCATACTCCCATTGCCATCAAGATGGATTTTCCTTGGACCAATAACACGAGTGAATTAGAGGCATGCACGGTGGGCCTCAAAGCTTCCCTTAAGAAAGGAATTCAATACCTTGATGTCTATGGGGATTCAGCCCTCATCATTGGTCAAGTATTCAAAATATGGAAAGTCAAGGACGAAAAACTCTTTCCCTTACATGCCCATTTAGAAGAGATGGCTTCCCAATTCTAAGAAATCACCTTCCACTACATACTTCGAGCAAATAACAACCTAACTGATGCCCTTGCTACCTTAACCTATATTATCAACATGCCCGAAGGAATAACCATGGCCTATTTCCTTATCCAAAAGTAAGATAAATTAACCCACTATTACCACATTGAGCTCATCACAGAAGAAGACCACAAGATAGCTTACTACTGGTACTATGCTATTTGGTGCCTCCTCAAGCATGGCAAGTATCCCCAAGGTTCTGATAAGAAAGACCAAGCAACCCTTCGCAGATTGGATGCCCAGATATTGTCTATGATAAAGCACTTTTAAAGAGAAACTTTGATGGAACCTATTTGCACTGCATTACAGGGGCTAACATTGGAGAGTTGACACAGAAAATCTATGGCGGGGAATGCAGACCCCACATGAACGGCCATATGCTCGCCAAGAAAATCATTCGACAAGGTTACTATTAGACTACCATAGTTCAGGATTGCACAACCTACGTTCGAAGATGCCTCAAATGCAAGTAGTTTTCTAACCTACAACACTTGCCTCTGTGGGAATTATACAATATGACTTCTCCCTGGCCTTTCTCCACATGGGGCATTGACATCATAGGGAAGTTTACACCCAAAGCATCTAATAGGCTTAAATTCATCTTAGTTTCCATGGACTACTTCACTAAATTGGTTGAAGACGAATCATACGCAGTGTTGAATGCCAAGAGAGTGGCCAAGTTCATCAAGATGCACGAGCTGGTATCAGATAATGGGTTACATTTCGAGGCAGAAGTTATAGAGGTGGTCGATGAGTATGGGATCAAGAGACACAAATCCTCTCCATACCGACCTCAAACCAATGGAGCAGTAGAAGCTGCCAATAAGAACCTCAAAGCCATCATCAGCAAGATGATTGAGAATTGCTAAGATTGGGTCGACCGGATCCCCTACGCCCTCTGGGGCTATCGCACTTTAGTTTGAACCTCTATTGGGGCTACCCCTTACTCTCTAGTATACGGCATGGATGCAGTCCTACCCATGAAGCTGGAAATCCCTTCACTATGCATCCTACTAGAAAGCAAGGTCAGCGAGGAAGATTGGCATCAAAGCCGTCTCAACGAGTGACGAAAGGAGGCTAAAGGCCATATATCACATACAAGGATACCATATTCATATGACGTGATCGGCTAATAAGAGAGTCAAGGAGCACGGTGTTCGAGAAGGGGACTTAGCCCTCAAAGAAATTATAGAGCCCATCTGGGACCCCATAGGGAAATTCAAGCACAATTGGAGCGGCCCCTACATTGTGAAGAAAATCCTGTCCGATGGTGCTTGTATGCTGACCCACCTTGATGGAGAAGAAATGGCGCATCCAGTCAACCTGGACCATCTCAAGAAATTATATCCCTAGTCCGAAATCTCGATGCGCTACGACTCTTCTTATATCCCTTCTATTCTAAAAAAATCTTCATTTCCCTGTACTCATAACTACGTGGGGACTTATCCTCTAAAAAATCTTTTTTCTTGTAAAAAAAATGAACTTTAGAAAATTTTCAAAAAGCTTCAGAGGTACGTAGGCAACTCATCCGTTTTATATGGGCACAACCCCCTTCTTTTTCACAAAATGATATTCTTTTCTTATCCCCGAGAACAATAGTTCATTTCAACATATACGTGAACGAAATTATTATGCATGCCTTAGCGATTGGTATAGATAATTCAAATGCAAAACTCATCAGGAGGCACAACTAGATGATAAAAAACTCCTTTATTTCATTATTTGAAATTTTGGTACAAGTACATCAGCATAGGGAGTCAAATGACTTCCCTTGTCAGCCTACTCCTACATTCCTAAAACCAAAATAAAATCAAGTCCCACTATTCCTAAAATAACCCTTAAAGTATTCCCAAACCCAGAACCACACCAATTACAGAAGCTTCACATATCCTACCCGCAGCTGCCAGAGGAACTAGCCCCATCATCACCCACATCTTGGGGTCCCCAAACTTACCCTGCCTATATGGAGTGATGTAGACACTCCATAGAGCGATAAGCTTGAACTAGCTTGGGGAAAACCTCAACACCACTCTCCATGGTGTCAGATACAATAAACCACCTTTGCCCCATCTTCATAGCCAGCATCTTTGCCACTACCTTTCTCTAAGACCACTTCATGTAGCCCCCTAAGACATGCTAAACCTTCCCAGTAGATTGCGAAAGATGAGATGATGGTGAACGATTCTCCCATAAAGAGCCAAGCCGCTTGCGCATACGCTCTATCCGATCCTCTACAGGAAAGAAGTCTAGTGTCCGCGGTGGCACAATTTGTTCCCAACTAAATTGGCACAGTAGCCACCAGGAAAAGTAAAAAGAGGTCTTATGGAGGTTTAGTAATCGAACATACTGGTATTCTCCGAGTTCCAGAATGGGAAATAGCTCCCCCACAAAGGCAGAAGAAGTTTGGCACCGTCGGCAAACGATACTCAGGTGGGATCGCCATACGAACCTCTCTAAAAGCCACATGAACACCATTATAGGGATACCCCTCAGAAAGTCAAAACGACCGTCCTGAGAGGCATCCAGGTCATTCAAAGTCTTCGCCAATATCACTGTCGTAGGATTGCGACGCTACAAAATTCTGGAAATAATAGCTCCAAGTTACGGGGTCCACCAGTACTTCCCCAGTTACTAATTGCAGTTTTGAAACCAGGCCCAGAATGACAGCCCCAGCGTGAACAACATCGTCGACCTCCTGCAAACACACAACACTGCAGGAAGAGAAATCATCCCTCCTGTGAACATCGACCTGGCTACCGAAGGTGAAAATGGAGAAGTCCCACCAACAGCTCCCAAGGGGATCGGAAAAACTCAGGCATAGCCGCTGTAACGATGGGATTTATCCCCAACATGGAAAAAAACTCTTCATAGGTCGTACAGACTTCTTCCAACCCAAAGCGAATGACATGGTCGTCTGGGTACCAGAATTCAACTGCCGCCATCAGCATATTCCACTCTATGGGCCGTTTGTGCCATAAAGAGACTCGCCGCATGTTGAAAGCGTCGTAGTCAAAGTTGTAGGAACACATTATTTCCAAGGTTTTGAGGTAGTTCGCAAACTCAACACTACTAGGGTGAGCCATATCACAAAATAAGAATATAGTGAGCAAAGAAGAACGTAAAGGAGAAGGAATGTGGAAGTTTGAATGAAAAGCTCCATCCACACCCCTATTTATACTTGAAAACTCTCCGACCAAGATAAGGAACCCTGCAAAAATCAGAGGAAAGCTTACCCCACCAAGTGCTAAACAATTAAAAAAGTGTAATCAAAGCCTTGGATTGATTGGACTGGACTGACATGCCGATAGGTAGTACATGGTTCAAGTCGGTCGACAAACCCCTATTTTGGGAAAATCCCCTTCTTCCTTTTTTGTCAAAACTTAAAAACTCAATAAAAATAATTTTTATTCTAAGGGAATTTCGAATTTCCTTTGTTTTTACTTATCCCATTTTAAATAAAATCTTTCTCCAATCATTTTTAATTATTTGTATTGTCTCAGCTGCAAAGTAAAAAGAGCATGTGCATTAGTCACTAAAAAATAAAAAATTCATTCCATTTGCATAGATATTTGTTGTGTTACATTGATTTTGCAGGAAAAACAAGGAAATACAACGGGACTTATCCCAAACCCACCTACTTTATCTCTCTCACCCACTCACATATTTTCTCGCTCTTATTTCTCTTTCTCTCTAGGGACCTCCTTCCTTACGGCGTTCTCTCTTCCCTCTGTGACGAGGCGACGTTCCACCACTTCCCGAGCCAGACCCTTCCTCAGACGAGGTATATGGAACCAAATAAGAAGGAAATTGAATCGCATCCTGAATGTGGGCATTCACCGAAGATATCTAATCCCTATTGTCCCTCAGCCGAGTGGTGGATACCCGGATATGCTACAAAAGAAAATAAAAAAGAGCAAATCAGTCAGTCTGAGACAAAGGAAGAAATCAGTAAATCAAAAGACAAAGAGACAAGAAGTATACCTCAGGTTGAAGAACCTCCTTTTTTAAGGCCATCTCCTCTGTGTCCATCGTATTAGGATGGTGCAACATATTCACCGACCCTCCATCAGCCCACCGGATGTTGTAATCAGGCGGGAACAGCCGCACAAAGGGAGCCTCTCAAGTCATCGATGCCGTTGATGTCGTCACACCACCTGCAATGTGGGAGGAACACATCTATCGACTCGAACCCTCATGGGGAAGAGGCATCACGTCATATATTATAAGTGGAATTAACCAGCTCAACACAAAATCCATATAGTCATACATCCCAACCGTGTCGGTATATGAAAAGTAAGGCTCACCCATCATCGCCGCTACCCGTGCATCATCCGACATCTCCCGCACTCACCTCATATACACTGGGGGCTTCATCGGTGGCATCGAAACCTCATCCTCCGCAATCTATCGAATTACTCTCTCCCCGAGGTACCAAGAGTAGACAAACTCACGCGCCAGCAGACGCCGCATCTTCTCATGACCCCCAGTTCACCCCGTATGCTAGATAGCCATCCCCCAGGGATAAAAGGTCACCTGAAAATTCCCCAGCAAGAGCAGGAAGATCAACATCACTAAAATATCATCAAGGGAAAGATAGTCTCAAGAAAAAAGGAGGGCTTACCAGCTCACTAGTCAGGCCATTCAAGACCTAACGCACCGTCTCCAGAGAAAGGAACTTCTTCGACTGTCGATTGGACTTTCACCACCGGTACATCAGGTAAAAGCCCCCAATAGACTCACCCTTAAAAGATAACAATTGGGCATTAAACCCAATCACCTCATAGAACCACATTTGCAAAAGTTCAACAATTAAGAAATAAGGAATAAAATGCATTAAGAAAAATGCGAATGCGTAAAGGAAAATGAAAAAAATAAAGAATACCTCAAGAAGATATGTGGCTCTAGTAAAAGTTTGTCGGCAGCACTGGCTGAATACATCAAGAGAATAATAAAGGCACGGCAAGGTTAGGCTCCCCTAGTCATAAAGATGGATGTCCGAAAACACCCTCAAGAATGAAAAAACCCACAAGTGGACGACGTCGCCACTCTTCGCCACCAGAAAACCCCCCCAAAACGAGGCACTATCCCTCCACCAGCTCAAGGTACCTCAAAAAAATGCTCCACTACCGTTTGGCACCCTTCCAACCATGCCGGTCGGCACCCACTTTAAAATTTCGTACTAAAATTCCCCAAACAATGCCAGAAAATCCCAGAAAATCCCAAATAATTCCCAAATTTTTCAACTGGATTTTAGAACCCTTTTTACCAAGAAAAATATTTTTATCAAACTTATTCCCCTGGCAGAACTGTTGTCTCCCCAGCAAAATTCCCGAAATCAATTTCATGTCTCCCCAGTAACGTATCCAAAGGACACCACAAATTCCCCAGCTCAGAAATGTCCGACCTTCGGATCATTCCCTCTTTGCCAGCGAAAGCTAAAATCAAATGATTCCCCAACTCCCCAATGTAACTACAAAATGCATATCCCCAGTGGATCCTCCAAATTTTCCCAAGAAAACTTAAGCCCGGAGAATTGGCTTTGACCCTCAGAATTGATCACCCCTACCTTAAGCCCACAGAATTGGCTTCGACCCTCAGAATCGGCCGCTTATACTTGAGCCCTCGGAATTGGCTTCGACCCACAGAATTGGTCGCTTCTACTTAAGCCCGCAGAATTGGATTCGACCCTTAGAATTGATCGCTTCTACTTAATCCCTCAGAATTGGCTTCTGAAAAGTCGTGACTGTGTGATACTGATTAACTCGCAAGTTTTCAAATTAAACCTTGTTTAATTCAGCCCCTAAACATTCATCTACGTGTGTGCGTGTGTCAAACCATAAATAAGTAAAGCATGTGACACAAAATTAAGGAAAAATCCCCCAAAGGGGCAAAACCTTTTATTTCACTATAATAAGTAAATCACAACTTATGCGGATTACAATGAAATACAGCAATGAATCCACACGCAGCGAATGCACATGAACCTCAGTCCAAACAGAAAAGGAAGAACCGCAGCACTCCTCAATGGCACGCATCCATAAAACTTTGTAGAGACTCCCTTAGCAATAACACGCAGTCCTCGGTTCCAAAGATTTTCCCACAAAGAGGAACAAAAACAAAGCTTCTGTTCTAGGGTTCCAAAAGATTAACAGAAGTAATTGGGATTTTTGTGTGTGAATCAAAAAGATGTTTGGCACATCAAAAAACGAAGTCTTGTTGTGTTTTTACTCTTAGAAACATTTTCTCAAAGACTTGAAAAAATACAATACCGAAATAGGTGTATTTATAATAAACTTGAATCAGTGAACAGAAATCTCACGGATCTTTTCGAGTTTATCATAAGCGGATCAGTCCGCTTTTGGTGCCGGATCGGTCCGATAGCGGATCGGTTCATTTTTTAACAGGGCCTCTTCGGTTTGCATTCGATCCGGGGTATACTATTTTGAAACAAAGCGGATCGGTCCGGATTGAGGCGTATCGGTCCGATGCGGATCAATTCTTTTTTAGAATTGGCGGACCGCTCCGGTTTACCAGAAAAAAATTCTTTTTAAAAACCTCATTTTGCTTGAAAAAACTTACTTCTTTTTTTTATAAAAACATTTTATAGAAGTTTCCCAATACTAAGTTTGAAACTTTAAGGGACTTAAAAACAAAAGTTTACCAAGTTTATTCTCGCTGAGGTTATGATGTTGAAGACGCTTTGATATTCGGATCCGTTGATGTAGATGCGATCTTGAATTTCTTCAATGGGGTAACGGCGTACGACATACATATTGACAATGGACCAAAATGTCCTTACATCTTCAACCCTCAGAATTGGTCTCTTCTACTTAAGCCATCAGAATTGGTCGCTTCTACTTCAGCTCTCATAAATTGGCTTTGACCCTTAAAATTGGTCGCTTCTACATATGCTCTCAGAATTGGCTTCGACGCTTCGATCGAGAGAATTGGTCACATTTACTTATGCCCTCAGAATTGGCTTCGACCCGCTGAATTGGTCGCTTTTATTTAAGCTCATAAAATTGGCATCGACCCTCAGAATCGATTGCTTCTACTTAAGCCCTCGGAATTGGCTTTGACCCTCAGAATTGGTCATCTCTATCTCAAGCCCTCAGAATTGGCTTCGACCTGCAGAATTAGGCGTTTATACTTATGCCCTCAGAATTGGCTTCGACCAGCAAAATTGGTCGCCTCCTATTAAGACCACAGAATTGGCTTTGACCCTCAGAATTGGTAATCTCTGGAGCCTCCAAAATTGTCTTCGACCCATAGAATTGGTCGCTACAACTTAGGTCCTCAGAATTGACCTCAACCAACAAAATTGGTCACTCCCTACCTTTGACCTCAGTCGTCACCTCCTCTTAGGTCCATAGAATTGGCCATCCCCAGTATCCCCTTAGGTCCTCATAATCGACCTCGACCCTCAGAACCGATCATCCTCGTCCCTTAGGAGGTCCGTAGAGTCGACCACTTCCCAAAAACATCATGTGGTGTCTATTCGACGACTTTCACTTGTTCCAAGCTCACCGTTAAAGGTCTCTATAGACACCACATTCTAGGACCCCCTAAGTTTCCCATTAGGTCCCTAGCACCCCTTCATTTCACTACAAATCCTAGGTCGCACTCCGAGTATCGATCTAGAGGTCATCGAGCGCTCCCGAGCCCTGATTTGACCCCAATCAACCCTATCGTTAGGAAAAAGATCTTTGAATCTTTGAAGGGCACTGAAACCCCTTTCCAACGGTCCACCCCGTGCACGAAATGGCATAACTGTAAGGACACAAGTCTCCGATTGAGTCATAATATAGTATTGACTCAATTTCGGACAAAAACATTTGAGTCATAGGATAAAGTTCTTGAGCATCCTTCAAGCCTATGACCTGTTACAGTTGCAGACGTTGCGGCTCGCATTTCAAGAAAACATCTTTATCGCGTTTCAGTGCCTCGTTTCACGTCATCAACATGACGATTCATAGTCTCCAAAAGGTATGAATGTATGTATATATATATATATACAGGAGCTTGGAAATTTATTTTGGGTGTTAGTATTTTTTTGTTAATTTTTTTTTTGAATTCATATTTCTGAAGATTTTATTCTCGGACACCTTTCCGTAGAAAAATCATATCAAATCCAAAAAAAATTAGAAAAATACGAAACTGGTGGCCACGCATTCGTATTGAAATTATGTAAAATCAAGGTCTGAAATCTCGTTAGAAAAGTTGTTTGAACGACCTTGTTCGAACGAGATTTCAAACGAAATTCCATATTTGTTTTCTATTTTTTTGTTAGAAGTTTCTTTCGAACATACTCGTTCGAACGAGATTTCTAATGAAAAAACAGCAGGAGCAGTTTTTAGACAGTTTTTTCCACTTTCCCACTACTTTGCCCCACTTACTTTTTGACATACCTCTTAAGTGCGGGAACTAACATTTTCAAGACAAATTTTTCACATTCTAGGAGTCTTTAGAGAGCAAAATTTTTAAGAAAAAGTTCCATGTTTTGTGCTTGATTTTTATGGATTAAATTCACCAAAAAACACACACACACCCATTTGTTTAGTTTATTCGAAGTACCTATTGATATATCATTGCTTGGAGAGTTTTGGCACCTTGTTTTCTCAACACATAAAAGAAGAGAGTTTGGGTTCTTCTCTACCCCAAAAAGGAGAAAAGTTTGTTGCGGTGTTCTCACTCGAAGAAAGGCTTCGCGTGCGGGTTGGCGGTGACCATAGCCCCATTGGTGGAGTCCGAGACTGTGGAGGAGTCCACGGTTATTCACTAGGCGGAGGTTGAAAACCGAAGGAGTGCGTCAAGGCTTGGACGGACTCAAGTCAGTTTTTGTAACTCCTCTTGTGTCGAGTCTTTGTAAAAACTACCATACTTAGTGAATCCGTGGCTAGGGCCATCCGAGGTTTTTTCCATTTGGGTTTTCCTCGTACATCGGCGCGTTGTGTGATATTGTTTAATTTTATCTTGCTTAAATCACGTAGAGACATTCTCAGATAATTCAAGATAAAATTTGGTTTAATTTATGTTCTTTGGTGTTAAAATATATTTGGGTGAAATTGAAATTACTTCAATTCAAAGATAATTTATTTTGGTAAAATTTGGTTTGGCCTAATTTTCAAAATGGATTAATCTTGTTAGGCAAATTTCTAGAACGTGGGTTATTTAATTGTGTTTAACTGAATCTTACATTAAGTGTATGTTCCATCATATTTTACTTTGTTTAATTTAATTTTAATTTAAATTAAAATTTATTGTGTTGAACCATCATCTCGCTTCCGCATATATAAAAGGAAATATTTTTTATAATTTTAAAAATTGGGGGTATTTTCAACTTCAAATTAGTATCAGAGCCAAAATGACAAATTATTTCGTTAAAGATCCTTTAAATATTCTTGGCTAAAATGGAATTTTCCCCATTATTAAAATTTCCTATTTTCGATTGTTCTAATTATGCGTATTGGAAAGCGCGAATGAAATTGGCACTAAAATCTTTCGACGAGAGAGTTTGGTTATCTGTCATTAATGGGTGGTCCCCACCAACACATTTAGTAGATAATGAACGTGTTCCCAAACCCGCCGATAGATGGAGTGAGGAGGAATTTAAACTTGCTAACATTAATTCCCGTGGTTTAAATGCCTTGTTTAGCGCTGTCACACCGGATGAATTCCGACGCATTATGACGTGTGACACCACTAAAGAAGCTTGGAATATTTTACAACTCACTCATGAAGGTACTAGCGTCGTTAAAGCTTCAAAACCCCAAAACCTCACCACTCAATTTGAAACCATCAAAATGAAAGAAAAAGAAACTTTCGATGAATTTTATGCTAGACTTTCCGATATTGTTAATTAATCTTTTAATTTGGGAGAAAAAATACCGGACAACCGAGTAGTAAAGAAAATTTTAAGGTCCATAACCGATAGGTTTATTCCAAAAGTGACCATTTTCAATTCTTTACCAACTTTAGCCTCTACGAAATTAGAAGAGCTCGTAGGTGATTTATAAACCTATGAACTGGACACGTTTCCCTCTAAAACTGAAAATAAAATAAAAAAGGGTGTTGCTTTAAAAGCCCGAAAAGAGGAAAAACAAGTAGTAGAGTGTGAAAGTGATAGTGACTCGGAAGATATGGCCTTGCTTGCTAGGAAATTTCGAAAATTTCTTAAATTTAACAAAGATAAATTTAAAAATAATTTTAAGAAATTTGAAATTTCTAAGCATGACAATGCCGAAAAGATCCCTAAAACTCCTAAAGAAAATTTAAATATGGACGAGTCAAATACGTGTTTTGGTTGTGAGGGTTTTGAAGCTTTAACGACGCTAGTACCTTCATGAGTGAGTTGTAAAATATTCCAAG
>Ga0115848_100116_pt1 | contig 23235 bp, 16 predicted proteins | sample InSIn3gowninarea_FD_83862 | JGI IMG/M metagenome (GOLD analysis project Ga0115848, IMG submission 83862) | reverse complement strand
ATTTACTTATTGGGTGGGGGGGGCTTATGGTCGAGCCCCCTAAAGGGTGATGGCGGCCTTAACAGTCGAGCCTGCTTACGCATCCTTATCAGTCGAGCCCCCTAAAGGGTCCTTATCAGTCGAGCCCCGTTGCCGGTTCAATTTACTTATTAGGTGGCCCCTCTCAAATAAGTAACTAAAGAGCAACTAAAGTTTAGGGTTTACTTATTGGGTGGGGGGGTTATCAGTCGAGCCCCTCCGGTCCTTGATGCTTATTGGGTGGTGGGCATCGGAATGAGTGAGTCGATGGCGGCAAGGTCGAAGCAGGCGGTAGAAGCATGCACGCATAAGTTCGAAGGCAGGGAGCAAGAAGATGATATCTCTCAAGCAGGAAGTTGTAGAGAAGGTTGGATATAAGATACTGCCAATAGGTAGGTATAGAGATGTCTCACAGGTGGAAGGTATCAAGAGATAGATCATCCGCTGGCAGGTGGGACTACAGTATTTCTCCCGAATCTATTCCATCCTCAGTTCGAACGTGAAGAATCTTTCTTCTTTCGCGTCACCCACGTCATAGAAAAGAAAACAGTTTGGCAGATTGGTCGAAGTGTGAAATGGAAACCTTATCAAAGTGAAAGTTTCTTAGAAAGGGAAGGGTGAGGAAGAATGGCTCACTTGACAACGGCCCCCCACTTAAAGGACTTAGGAAGGCAGAATAAAGGTGGGTGGTGCCTTCTCTTTTTAGCCCTGTCCTGTTCCCTTCTCGCTAACCCGCTTGCTTTCGTTCTATCACTGCCTTGCTTCCGTGGCTTGCTTGCCTTATGAACTGCCATTCTGTTGTCCCAGTAATCCATTCTGTTAGTAAGGTTATCCCTTAGTTAGGTTATCCCCACCAAGGCGAAGGACCTTACCTTCTAGCTATTTGAGGGAAATAAATAGAGGATGCCCCCGGCAGGGTGAGGTACGAACGCTCGACTGTTAAGGACCTTTAGGTGCTCGACCATAAGGGAGAGGAGAGGGCTCGACCAACGGGAGAGGTGATCTTACCTGAAGGTAAGTTATAATCAACACAGAGCTAGCTCAGGCTTTGAGGGGCTTTAGGTAAGGCCAGCCAGAGCAATAGGGTAAGGCGTAACGTATCTCACCCGAAAGTAAGTGAGAGGGTATGAATGAAAGGGGTAATGAATGAAATATACCGGGTATGCGGTTATGGGGTCTTCTCTTTCGGCGGCGGTAAGGACTGACTTCTCTGTGGTAAGTACTTCCCTTCTGTTGTCTGATGGGAACATGCAATCATCGTTTCTCACGTATGGCAAATTGGCTCTCTCTTCTGGTGGGAATGGTGGTAGCATGGGTAGATCCAACAGCAGATAAAGGAGGAGATCAAGTAGCAAAGGTAGCAGCAGAGCAAGCACCAGTATGTATGTTTTCTATAGAAGATCTAAAGCTAGCAGTAGTATCCATTGAAGCAATTAAAGCAGTGAAAGATTTAGTTTCTATTTCATAGAGGCCTATTTGCTAACTGAAATAAGTAATCCACACTCCTCGGCGATATGATTTACAGCCTTCACCCTTGGCTTGGAGATGGAGTGATGCCCCACCCAAGTCAACCTTTCCTTCGCATTCCGTATTTGCCGAGCTAATCTCGCTGAATGCGGAACCATATTCCGATAAAGACCAGATCTAAAGCAGTTCGGCTTCGTGAGAAGAGACTCATATAAAATAGACACCAGGTTGGGGGTCTGGCACCAAACGAGTTAGTGAAGATACTACAGATAAGGAAAGGTATCTGTCTGTGGTGGCCCCTTATATTAGACTACTCGCTCGGGTTATACCACTCGCTCGGGTAAGGAAAGGTATCATTGGTTTGGTAAGGAATAGACTATGTCTTACCTGGTAGATAAGGCAGTGCTATCGGGCAGGCAGACCTTCGGGCATGATGGCCGAGGAAGGGATACCAACTACACGAGGCTAGGCAGACCTTGGCACTGGGTATACTTCCTGACTGACTTATGAGGCGTAGCTGAGCATAGCATAAAAAACCCCTTCCTGATACCTGGCCAGGCATACAAATCTAGCAGGCTAGGGCAGCAATCTAGCAGGCTAGGGCAGACGGACTAGCTGTGGTAGTTATTGGAAGGGATCACTAGGTCTTCCCTGAGCTATAGAAGTGACCAGCCTGAGCTATGCAATTTAGGGGAATCAAAGTATAAGTCCCTTCTTTATATAGGTAATTTAGCGCCTTCTTTAGGTAGGCTACCACAGATTTAGAAAGGTAAGGAACGCATTGGTAAGCAAAGGTATCATTGGTCAGGAAAGGTCCAGATATGAGGTTCTATTTTCCATTCAGTCAGAATAAAGAGTACTTCTCTTTATGGATGGAAAGACTTACTAGGCATCCATCAATCAATGCCACACCATAAAGGTCCGGAGGGCTTGCGCTTCTGAGGGCAAGGAGTTCACTTCGTTATGAAAGTCACGGGCTAACAAGTAAGAAGCTAAAGATTTATATAACTTCTTACCTAAGGACTAACAACTTAGGGGCTTGGGAAAGACCTTCCTGGCTACTAGAGACTTACCTGGCTCGGGCTCAGTCAGGTAAAAAAAACAAAAGCAGCATATATATCCTATGCTTGCGCTTGGCTCAGGCTTGATAGAGTGCTTGGGGGTAGCCAGAAAGGAAGCATGCTTGCTTGGGGGGTTGGCTCAGGTAGAGAGAGAGTAGGCTCAGTGAGGGGAAGAAAGAAAAGAATGCTATTCCCGCTACTCAGTTCAGTAAGGTGCTCCGCCCGCTATGCATAGGGAGAGCTCGAGTGAAAGGCCAACCGGAAATAGCGAGATAACCCCTCCGCTGGCTGGGATGACTGGTCTTGCGTGAGCGACTGGTCAATGAACTAGCGATAACCTGCATCATTCATATGCCTATTGCTTAATGCGCGTATATAATGCATGAAGACAGGTCCGCCACTCATTCATCATTCATATGCCTATTGCTTAATGCGCGTATATAATGCATGAAGACAGGTCCGCCACTCATTCATCATTCATATGCCTATTGCTTAATGCGCGTATATAAGGTATTCAGGCACTTTGGCGAATACAGCACGAAAGACGAGAAGCACTTGGCCTTTCTGTTCTTTCCCGAAGGGCACTTATCTATGGCACCGGGCACTATCCATCCCGAATACAGGCAAGCACTCACTCCCTGTGTTTCCCTTCTCTTTCCCGCCCTCCCAGCAGGCACCAACGAAGACAGGCAAGTCCTTAGCTACCTACATAAATTACATGCGCATAACACCACCTCTGGAAAAGCTTTTTCAAATATATACAAATTTGAGTTGGACTCCAGAATGTAAAGAGGCATTTGATCTGCTGCAATAAAAATTGGTGACTACGCCTATCTTTGTTTTCCCGGATTGGACAAAGTTATTTCACATACACGTAGATGCTTCAACAATTAGATTCTGTCTATTAGAAAAGAAAGAAATCCAACTCCATCCGATCTGCTTCCAAAGGATCAGCTTCTATCTCTAGACTGAAAGCATCAGCGTCAGTAAGGGCGAAGCGCTCATCAGCTAAGGGCGAAGCGCTCATCAGCTAAGGGCGAAGCGCTCTCTCTAGACTTGAAAGCATCAGATCAGCTAAGATAGGCGCTCAGCTAAGAACGGGCTAGCTAAGAACGAGCAAGGCTAGAAGCTAGGTCCTTATCAGTGAAGAGTGCTCCATCCTTTTAGGCTAGCTGGTCACCTTCGGCTCAGAGAGCGATGCCCTTACCAGTGCATCCTTGGGAGTGGATCCAGTCAGAGAGAGAAAGAAGTGTCCGTTTCAATTTACTTATTTGGTGGCCCCTCTCAAATAAGTAACTAAAAAAGTCACTAACGTACCTCTCCTTCGCCTTTTAGTTACTTATTTGAGACCCAATAAGTCAAATGAACCCGCTTGCTTGACGTTAGGAGGGCAAGGAACTGACTGAACCTAAACTACCACATGCTCATATATAACTAACTACAACCATACCCCTCCTATTTATTCTCTGGCGGCTTCATAAAATAGAGATGTGCACCTCGGCGAGATGGCGTAATTACATATATAAAACACTCTGCCAGGGCCATTATTTAGTTCAGTTGCTATCATCGTAGATTTATCAGTCATATGCCCACTAACCCAGCAAGCTCCCCACCCAGCAAGCTCGACCAACAAGCCAGACCACGTAATAAATCCTAGCGAGGCCACCTCACTATCTTGGGCGGGCCCCTACCCCAAAAGAGCACCCCAGGCCATCAGGTTTCATATTGTTTAGTCTCGTATGTACAGTTGAATCAGTCGATGAACTGCTAAGAGCAAAGATGGAGGCAGGCACAGGTGACCAAGTGGCAGAGGTGAGGTACACAGCTTACTTGGGTTTTCGTGGCGATCAAACGCATTATTTAGGCCATTTCAGCGATTCAAGTAATAAGCCCTCCACCCCGAATCTAGCCCTTTGGCCCACACCCAGATGAACGAATAGGTAGGTAGGGTGAGTGATGCTCCTTCAATCGAGAAGGGTTCGGGATAAGGTCATCAACAAACGAATGCGGTTATGGATAGGTAGTCGAGAGATAAAGGAAAGATGGGTACAATGAAAATCAGATTGGCTGGCTAAGGTTGCAGAACAAATACATATTGGTTGGAAGAAGCGGCTGGTCGGGCCTTTCTCTTCATCTTTAGAGACCGGGCTAATACTTTTTTTCAGCCCTGTCGGAATATATCACTAACGTCACAAAGCGGTTTCGCATTCAATAGTTACTTATGCACCGCGAGCTAGTAGGTCACCTCCTCTCGGGCGGGCATGATCGATCCTAATCTACTATTTCGTTCGTCGAGCCTACGATTCCACTCCATTTCCACTGCGCGCCCTCCGCTTCCCGTTCCAAGCAGTATTTAGTGTTGTTCGTACAATTCTACATAACACCGGTCATAATTTGTGTAGGCTTGAGCGAGCATAGCGAAGGGTTCTCCTTTTCCCGTAACGAGAAGGTTATACCTTCTTGAAAGGTTTCGCACCAGGGATCAAGGAATGAATTGATTGAGCGAAGGACCCTCCCACCTAGTTACCTGGCACGCTAACTCTGCTTTACTATAACGTTCGCTAACTAATGGAATAGAGTGTGTTGGTAAAAAGAAGGTGGGTGGGTTGGTTGGGTGATCGTACTTAAGTAATGCAAGTAAGCAAGGCGCGCTAGCAATGTTTCAAAGTGCCCATCCAAGAAGCCCTTCCTTCAAGGATAAGGGGTCTTACTTTATGAAACCATGTGGCACTTTTTCAGGGTATTTGTCTGTTAAGAAACAAAAGATGAGGATCGCAAAGAGAATCTAATCCTAAGGGTAGAGTATAAATCCTATCTATTCAGAAGAAGGTGCGCAACAAAAGGAGAGACTGGGCATTAGCCGATGGAAACAGGTGCATCAAGGGATCGAAGCGGAAGGGCATCCTGACTACAGAAGGAGAGAAGTAGATGCTTCCTAGATAGAACTCTTTGCGCTTAAGGAGGAAACTGTTCGTATAATCACATGAAAGCGATTGGAAAGAGATGGGCTCGTTTTACCTAAATAACGAACCTACAACAAGACTTACATACTTGGATGGCTTCCAGCCTCTACACAGACCTTGAACAGACCTACATTGGCTCATAAAGCCTAACTCCGGCTTAACAGCATACAAGGGAACAAAGCTTTCTACGATAGGAACTAGAACCGGCAACTGCGCCAGTAAGAAGAGATTTCAAAAACACGACATCGAGATACTAGTATACATATCAGAAAGTAGGAACTCATCCCTCTCTTGGGCTTAGCTCCTTTCCCTTAGGTTCGCTTACCTCGGAGAAGAGATTGGGTTGACTTTTTCTGTGACCTAGCTCCCTGTTTTGAGGGTATTCCTACCTTTCTTGCCTCTCCGAACGGGGAAGAGCTCCTAGCAAAGGAAGAAGAGAGATAGGTTCTATTGAAAGATCGGGATTCGTTCTCTTGGAAAGGAGGGATGGCTATTATGCCTCTCCATCGATTGGGAATGGGACTAGCTTCTTGATCCGACCTTCCCTGAGGTGCGCCTACCTTCCACCAAGAAAGAGATACAGGTCATTCGATGACCAATACTGGCGATTCGAACATTCTCGATCAGCAACAACAACAAACTATTTACCGAGAGACTACTCATTCGACGATGGAAAGTGTAGATTCGACGAAGAAAGAAGCAACAAAAAGAGTACGAGCTCTAGGTGCTAGTATTGCTGATTGTGTGAAAGAGGTTGGCTCACACCTTTAAGCGAGACTGGTCGGAGAAGAGCATGCTCTATGATATGAAAAGAATCAACTAATTACGAAGTACGAAGGGAAGATTACCGATTTGCTGCACAAAAGTGCTCATTCGCTGAAGATGATGCATCAGGAAAGAAATACTAAAGATTCACCATAAACAACTGATGAATCAGATGCGGATTGAGGTGCCTTTAGAAAGAAAATCTACCAAGACTACTGATTCGCTGCATCAAAACAACGTATTCCACGAGAAACTAACAAGCTAGAGTCACCAAGCGGTGTTACAGATCCCCTTAAGAGAAACCTTAGGGCGGTACTCCAACTAGAAGCTATTAGCTCTCACCTCGTAAAGGAAGAGTACTTAACCCATTCCAACGAAGGGAAGATGGCGGAAGGGAAAGAGGGAAAATGGCTCACAAAGCATAGCTACCTTCTCAAGCTTACTTCGGCTTAGCCCTATGATTGCCCGAGTGAGGTATTTTCTTAAAAGGAATGCAAATTGGAGTGGTTCGCTTTTCGGACTGACTCGCCCATGACTGCCCATCTTACCTTCCCCCAATAACCTATCTCACCAATCACCTAGCCTGTCTTCCATCCTACCACCAGGAACTAGATACACTCTTTGCCTACCTTCGGAGCCCTACCTGTAACCTACCTCACCAATTGCCTAGCTTCTTCCTGTTCGGAGGGTATTCCTTCCTTCTCTTGCCTAGGATCCCTCTTCCTTCCTTGGCTAATCCCATTCACCCGCAACTCGAGGAAGGGCTTCTCCCGATCTTGATCCCACTCCTGGCTTCATGAGTTGAGTTTCCCACTTTCCTCGAAAGAAGAGAGGAGCAACTAGAACAAAAGAATCACATCGAGAGAAAGGAGCTAAAGACTGGGAATTCGCCAATAAGACTGGTGATTCTCCTATCTTTGCATGTGATTTTGCGAGCTAAGCGAACCCAAGCGAAGTACCTCACTCTTTCCTCGCTAAGCCAAAGCACCTAAGAGGTGTGAGCTCTCTGAGGTGTGAGCTATGAGTTCCTCTCTCTTGTTCCCTTGCCAGCTGGGAAGGCCAGAGCGAGGGATGATGTCGAGCACGAGGATGATATTCCAGTTCAGTCCCCGATGAGCAACCTAACTAAGATATCCTACTCTTCCCTTGCTTGAGCTATGAGCTCTCTGAGCCAATGCTCTTACTTCTTTGTTCTCATTGAGCAGTCTCCCTTTCTATAAGTTTCCCTACCGCTTGTTCGCCGAAGCCTTGTTAGCAATGCTAGTGACTTTCTATTTCTCTGAGCTACGAGTTCCTACTCCTATGCTTGTGCACCCAGAATGTCTTAGTAAGCGTCCTTAGCAGCTCTTGGTAGCTGGATGAGCCAATGCTTGCTATTGGAGTCCCTTATTATGCCTTAAGGTTCCCTAAGAGCATCTATGATAGCATCTAGGCTTCCTACTTTGCCATGAGTCTTCTGAGTCTCTGTTGCAGACTGCTCGGTGTAACTGGGGTGGTTCGGTAGGAGGATTGGATAACATCCCTCTTTGCTGGTCACCCATTCCAAGAGGCAACCCAAGCACCACACTCATTGTTGCTAGGGGGCTTCACTGTAAGAGTGAATTTCTCTCCCTCCAGAGCCCTTCTCTTGTAATCTTCCATCTTATTCCTCGTCGTCTCGTAACTCAGAGAAAGACGGAAGCCTGACGGAACGGAATTCATTCCAGAACAGGGCAAAGCTATCCTAACAACTAACTGAGTATAGGGGTTGTATAGCACTGGACCTTATAGCAGCACTGACTACTTGGCACCGACCAGAGTAGTTTATTCATGCATCGACCGGAGCTTCTAGGCAATGAGTATCAAGCCCATCCTGGTAGCCCAACTGCCCCATAAGGTCTCCGGCCATAGAGTGAAAGATAAGAAGCTAGTCCCCCTTCCTTTCCTTCTTAATTCATGGAACTGAAAAAGGCAAGTAGTAAAGCAAGTAGAAAGGCAAGTGTCGGGGACCAACCGGAAGTTTTTATAGATGGAAACTACAGCCTTTAGAGCTAGTACTGATTGCCTAGTACTTATTGCTAAGACCTACCCCGGAAGGAGTCCATAGTGAGATTGGAAGACTAACAAACCTATGGTGCCTGGGCCGAACCTGGTACTAGCCCGGCCCGAGTATCCCATCTGAGTAACCAAGTGGAGTAGCCAAGTATAGTGGCCAAGGAGAGTAGTATCCAAGCCCACCCAATCAATCCATTCAAGTTGTGTATTTAGAGAATGGGTTCTAATTCAAATGGCACATTTTCACTACTATATGCCAGTACCTTATGTATTAAGTCCACGTCCAACCAACAAGCATGAAGCTGCTGCATGGACTGCCCTATAGGGTTAACTGGCTAGAACTACTAGAACGGCAAGAGATTGATTTCACTCTACTTAGTTGAGCAATGACTTTCTGGCTCTGCCTGTCTATGATTGATTTTCTATCGGAAATTGATCTGTTTCCAGCCCCTTATTCCAGCAGCCCAGATATGAACTGGCAATTGGAAGTATGGCGACAACAGGCTATGACCTACCTTTTGCTTGCCATCTTAGCTGTAGGTTCCATGCTCCCGGGTCTATAACGGTATCCACTTGCTGATGAAGAGGGAAAGTCATCATACTGCCCAACATACTACAATGTCTTAATAATGACAGCATCCTTAATAACCTTCCTGACATGGGGAATGATTCAGGAATCAAAAACAAATGGGAAAAGTTCAACAACGTATATATGCGAGTTTGGTCGAGCCTCTCAATCGACAACATGGCTCCTAAGGTTCATGAAATGGCAATGTTCAGAAAGAAGAATCTACATTTATCATATTTGTATGACCTATACCGGTATTATATCCTGTTACTTACAATGAATGGACAAGTTTCATATACCTGGACAATCCAATAGAGGTCTCGACTACGCGATATAGGCCTGGACATGGAGGTCTGGAACCTGATGAGGAGGTCTGGACACTGGAAGTCTGCAACTTTAGGTCTGGACATATACCTGGAACAGCAAAAAACCTGGAGGCTGCTCTGATTCAAATGGCAAGGACGTCTATATGCGCTATATCATATGTGAAAACGTACAGGGAAACTGAACAGTAGGGGCTGATTAACTCTAGGCGGGCAGGCAGTGACTGTGTTGGGATGGCTAGTATCATCATCTAGCGGGAGCTCGCTATTTGCATAGAAAACTTTCAGTACTCTTTTGCCAGAATGTTCCTTAATATAGGCCTGGAACACTTTGTTCCATGGCAATAACGAGACTAGTCAAGGTAAGTTGTGTCTCCCTCCAGGGAAGGGCTAGTCCAGTGTCCAATAGGCAACTTACTGCTTGGACTAAGGCTAAGAGGAACTACAGAGATAGGGCTAAAGCTAAGGCTTGTCTATAGAAGAGGCTAGAACTATGAACTGGGCTATAGCCTTCAGAGTGGGCCCTATGGAACTGGACTGTTAAGGAAGGGTCTTTCCTCTCCTCTTTAGTCGTCCCAGGAGACAAGTTCAACTTCTCCATGCGAGCTCATATATAAATAGAGTTCTCTGGTTCTTGTTGAAAACAAGCTAGTTTAACTGGACTCAACAAAGAGAGAACATAGTTGTTAGAGATTGATTGTCACTTACTACTAACTACTGGATGCACAGAGCTAGTCTGGCAATAGGAGAAGTTTTAGAGATCGAATCAGAACTAGAGAGATTTCACTTACGGACTGGGAACTAAGGCAAGAAGGGCAAGACTAACTAGTGTCCTGTCTTGAGGAGGCCGGGGAACTAAGGTGCCGTAAGGCCGCTTGACCGTAAGGGAAAGGAAGGGAACTAGTGTCTTTTTCAAAGAATGGGATACTGGAAAGGCTAGCCTAGTTGTTTACGGGGCTTGAACTCTATGGAACTCGGTTTCAGGCGCAGTATCTAATAAGGCCTTATTCCATGGAACTGACTAAGGCTAAAGCTATACATTATAGCTTCACTCCATGGCTTGTTTCTATAGGCTAGAAGTTGTTGCTCTAATTTGAACTAACTTTATGGGAAAGGTGCACCTACCTCTTCGGAACCTAATGGCAGCTTGACTACATAGGCCTGGATACTGACTGGAGGTCTGGAACCGTCTTGACACTTGAGGCATGCATGCAACTTCACTTTAGGTCTGGACCATTGTAAACCACAGGGAATTACTACCTGATGTGATACACGGGCTATTGACCGGATAACAATGACCTCCTGAGCACTTACTTATGGAGGAAGACGTACCTACCTACCTACCTGGGCTCTTATTACTACTCCCGGGATGAAAGTGCAAGAAAGTAAAAGAGCTATACCCCTTCTTACTGCTTAGGTCTGGTCCTATTTAGAACTAGAGTTTCTCTGGTGCATTCCAATATAGTAGCTTAATGTGTATGTGTGTGTGTGGATGCAGTAATAGCTCCGTGTAGCCTATGTAGTAAACCTTACGTAAAGCCTCCTTCACTTGTTGTATGGGAATATGGAATTGGGATCAAAACAATGGACAAGGTAAACGTCTCCATGGGCGATATCGTAATTAATAGGTTGAGTGAGTGTTGTAGTAGGTCCACCTGCTATGGCGAGGTCTGCAGGTTAGGTTTCCCAGATAAGAGGTCTCTTCTCCTCTCCCTTATGGTCGAGCACCTAAAGGTCCTTATTTCAAAGGACACAACAAGAAGCTTTCTTTTATAGAGCAGCTCTAAGAAGCAGTTGTTCTTATTTCTTTTTCATTGGCACATTTCAACCCATGGAGAGCTAGAGATGTAAGGAGTGCATGGGCTTTACTACTCGGAGGCTCTAGCAGAGAGAAATACTATAAAACTACAGCTTCTTCTATTGTAAGGTGGGAACGAACATGGGTTAATGAGGCCAATGTGGAAAAACACCTAAAATGTCTCTCCCCGGGCCCAGTTTCCGGAACCTCAGCAGCGGAGTAGTAACCAAAGAAAGGATCTTTAACCCCTGCAGGGTGAAATTAACAACCATGGTAGTTCCGCTGTTGTGAAGGCCTGTGAGCTAGCTGTCTCTTTGCTATCAGGTGCTTATGCAGCTCTGTAGGGGAAGGGGAACGCAGTTCCCTCCAGGTTACTCTATTGCCCATTGCATAGGTTTACTTTGATGCACTACTCTATTACCATTTCTTTTTGCATGGGTTTACCTTTGGTGTCTCAGCAGTCTCCTCATTTGTTGAAACGGGGTGGGATTTTTTACTTCCTCTTAGCTAGCCCTGGTAAATGCCTACTTAAGCTTTGTATCGGTTAATAAACACCGAGCAATCAGAATCAGATAGACCTGGAACAGCAATAGGAACCTGAAGAGCTATAGTCCCCTTATTCCTGTAGTGAAAAATGAGTGAAAAGTATCCCTTCTCGATGGCTCACTATTGGCCTAACTCACCTCACCTGATAAGACCGGTACCTGCTGCCCTGACCAGACCGTACCAGACCAGACCGTGTACCAGAGTAGTGGAACCTCCTAAGCAGTATCGCTCCATCCATCCTACTCATAGAGAAAGAACTCTCCTGCCAACCTCATGGAAGAAACCTCATGGGAAGTAGGCTTTCCAACAACCAACACCACCTAGGGAAAGCTCCTGAAATGGCATTCTGACTTTGGATTAGCAGATGTGAAAACCCCACTTACTCACTTACTAACCTACCCCAGGACTCATGCTGGATGGTCACGCTCGATGGATCTACCACGGACTCATATTTTGGATCACTTCTATTCTCCTTCCTATCAGCTATGGAAGTGGGAAAGGGTGCTGCAGGAGCATATTCCAGAGAGAAACTGACTGAAATGGCTGGAATAAGTTGAAATATCTAAATATGATACTACTTTCCTGTCCTTATATTCATGATATGTTCAAAGGTATATATATTACATATATATACCTGGTTCAACAAACCAATCTGAAGTTGAGTTGGAACAGAATAGTCCCCATCATAGCCATAAGAAATTGCTGATAGTCCCTAGTCAGAGTACCCAGTCATATTGTAGTCCCCAGTGTGAGGTGAACTAATTACCCTAACAACAACTTACTTCTCCATGCATGACAAGTGCCAACTGACTGACAAGAATGAGAAATGTAAACCAGTAGAGCTAGTAGTAAGGCAAGTATGGAACTTACTCTGACTTTCTGGCCTTGATATAAATATGATATATCTAAAGGTTTCCCTATCCCTATGACAGGTGGGATGAATTAAATAGAGATAGATGAATAGCTTGGGGACAAGGTGACAACTTCTTCTACTAGCGCATCTCTACGTGTAGCATCTCTACGTTTCACTTTGCCAATAAGTAATATGGAATAGAATCCTTTTCATACCCAGGTTTCATTGCTCTAACCACTTGCATGACGAGAGGAAAAGATGGATGTTCAATTACATACCGCCTCATGAGTGCCCTACGGGGGATAGAGAGATGGCTTAGATAGTGGGGCACATCCAGCATTAGGACCTGGGATAGCCACCGGTACACTCAACGGCCTTCTTGGTGCTGCTGCTTGATCACTAATGCCGGAATTGATGCTTCTGTTTGGTTGATCGCTTTCGCTTGTCTCCAAAAAAGAAGGGTAAGGGCCAAGATACCCCGGTTCAAATGATCGCTTTCGCTTGCCAGGATTGCTACTGGTGGATCAATATTGCTTGCCCCCAAAGGCATACCATCAGCTGGTTGGTTCCTCTACAAACAAAACTGGATCGCTTGAAATTACTTTACCAACCCACACTGGATCTTGCTTGAATCCAACCGAAAGAGACCTTTTATTGCTCTAAACAACTTACGAGAGGAGAGGAAGGAGATGATGTTCAATTACATACCGACCCATGAAGTCCCCTACGGGAGAGAGGTCTGTGAGATAGTATCAGGCAGTCACATACAGCAGCATGAATTTGGACGTGGTAAATAGATAGATCCTCAACAAAATGTGCTCCCATAAATGAATAAAGCGGATGGGGCTTTAGGATTGGATCCAGAAAGCTAGGGGTAAGAACTGAAAGCGTAATGGGTAATGTGTGGGCTGGAGGATTGGGAACTGAAAGGCATAAATAACGTAATAGTATGGGTTCCTGAAAGCATAATGGTAGGATTGTTTCCAGAAGGCTGAATGTGTGGATGAACTGAGAGCATAATGGTATTGAATAGAAGGCGTTATTAATGGGGGGAAGAACTGAAAGGCATAACTAAGGTGTGTCCAGGCCTATTCAAGTGTGTCAAGACCTCTTATCGTAAGTCAAGGCCTCTGTCAAGGCCTCCTCTATCAACAAGTGTAAATACCTACTATTGTTTAAAGGCCTCCCTCTCTCCCTCGTCAGGGTGAGGTAACGTGGCCCCTCTCAAATAAGTAACTAAAGGCAGTCGAGCCGATGGCGGCCTTATTAGTCGAGCGTGCTTACGCACCCTGCCGGTCCTCACCATATGAATAGTGAGTGGCTCCGCCCCTAAGTAATAAATATAGGGCCCTTGAAAGCGGGAGCTTTGAAAGCCCTTTCTCTGAGGCAGGTCGACTTCATGGATTCTGAAATGCCTCCCTCGGCTCCAAGCTCCACCGGTCGGGTCCACACTGACAAGGCATTCCTATTTGTATGAGCCTAGCTTGCTTGCTTGAATGCTGTACCTAACAGTCGGTCCCGTTCCCCTCCGCCCGTTCATAAGATTGCTTGCCAGCCCACCCCGGCAAGGGGGGCCTAACAGCAGATAGAAAGGAATCAAGCATGCAACGAGATCGAATTGATGAAAGCGGAAAGAAAGCCCTTTAGGAAGGATAGTGCATCGGCCCGGGAAACAGGATCTTGACTGCTGGCTCCAAAAGAAAGAAAGGAAGCAAGCTAAGTCAGTGGAGTCCGAAGGCCGGCTGTTAGCATGTGTGCCGGTTAGCTGCATTGAGAAGGGAAGATCTGTAGCAATGAAAGCAAAGGCAGAGGAACTTAGTTGGTATAGCATCTGTGTAAGCTTCTTTTGAATAAGATTGGCTTTCATTCAACTTTCATTCAAGCAGTGAGCGTACTCAATCCTCCAAGTGAGCGGCTTCCATATTTCAAGTAAGTCTTTCATTTCAAGCCAGTTATAGGCTCAAGGTCAAGCAAGTAGTTGAAGGGTTGGAACATGCATTCAAAGGTCATAGGAGGGACCCAGAGAAATGCCTGATTTATAGTTTCTAATTCAAAATGAATTCAAATCCTATAAGCACGTACATAACCCCACTGAGCATGAAGACCACCAGAAGCAAGGCCATGCCCGAAGAAGAAGCCATAAGCAAGCCCACCTCTCAGATGAAGCCAGAGCCCAGCCAGAAGCCAACCCTCAGAACCAAGCCTTCAGCAAGACCCCAGCCTTAAGCCCTAAGCAGACCCATGAAGATTGAACCAAGCCCACCAATAAACAGGGGCCCAAGCAAGAGCCTAGCCAGAACCCGGGAAGCAGACCCAGCAAGCATCCCAAGCATCCAAGCAAGCATACCGACCCAGCATTCAGCATGAAGATCCCCTTCTTCCTCTTTAGGGCAATAAGAGGCCCTTCTATTGTAGGGTTATTGGAAAAAGTAGACCATTTGGATGTTAACATGATGACGCTTAGACAAGCCACTACTAGTCTTACTTCCTCTTCTAACCCATGATTTTCCCATGTGCCATCTGATCCAACTATGATCTCGACCACTACCTCACCTACTACCACAATAGGTACACCTTCCAACTCAATTGTACCTTCTTTCTTCATTCCTGTGACCCAGGCTATTAGGAACCTAGCCCAACCTAGTCGTTTGGCTAAGTCTTACTCCTTCGTAGAGGACTTGGCCAACACACGTGATAATATATCTTTCCTATAGCTAATTCATCTCTCTCCCTCTTTAAGAGACCCATTTATAAATCACTTTGACTCTCTCCCTACTTTCTCCTTAGAGGCTTTACCTCTGGTGGTTGAACAAGATGAAGATGATACGAGACCGCAGTGAGACATTGCGGAAGGAGATGAGCAATGAAGGGAGTAACGAGTTCTAATGGAAGGACATAAATGAAGTTATGGTGATGAATCAAGTTATGGTTATGGCTCCGGTGAAGGATGGAAGCCTACACTAATGGAGGAGTTACACCCCCGATGGGGAATGAACGACTATCGGAAGGAAGGTAGAAAACAGAGGAGGTAGTCGTCTAATCCTCTAGCTGGACCGGTTTCAATTACTAAACTGTAGGAGAGACCGTCAGAGAACTCGATGCCCCACTCCTAATCGATGCCCCGAGAACAAAAAGGTAGGACAGCCGGCCTAGCTTTCTTCCATCCATCCTTTCTCCGCCGCTCCTTTATTTGTTACTCCTCCTCCGGCAGTTCGTTTAGCAACACCTTCCAGTTAGAGCCATCCAAAGTGAGTTAAGGAAGTCAGGTTCTGTCCAGTCGCAAGGAAGGAAGTCAGGTTACCCGGCAACTAATCTATACCCGGCAATGAGAAGTTGGATTGTTCGAGCTACCCTGGTGGCTGGTCTAACATTCGGGTTGTCTTTCCTGCTTTGGCCTAACGGTTATCAGTTGTCAGTTAGCTAGCCAGCTGGACCGAGGGTGGGTGGTGTATTAGCTCTTTTTTTTGATTGGCCGGAAGGAAGCCGATCGAGAGAAGCTGATCAATGGAGAGATTCTTTCTTTCATCATGAGGTGTCCTGTGGAGCCCGAATACAGTTGCGTATACTGATCTACGGGTACTGGCTTGCTACGGGTTATAGATGAGGGACACCCTGTATTCCAGCGGGAACTACCGGTCAAGATATTTTGATTGGAAGGAGCGCTTTCCACCCTAGCATAGGCAATACTAGCACAGGCAACCCTATCATAAGTTATTGCAATCCTATCATCATAGTACATCTGTTCATGCATGGATATTTTGATTGGAACAGCCAGGGCAGGGAAACGATCATCGATCAGGGCAAGGAAACGATCGATCAGGGCAAGGATTGGATATTGAGATTGGGAAGGATGGGTAAGGCGCGAATCCTTCATCCCTACCATAAACCCACCTGGGGCTTATAAGGTAAGGGATAACCACTCATCCCATAGGTGGTGCTTCTAAGGTGTCTCATAGCAGTGCCAATTGACTAAGAATCCTAAAGGCAAGTATTCTAAACAAATGATATCCTGGCTGGCTTTCCTAAGTGGGTGAAACTATATACTGGATAGAATCTATTTCTTCTATACTGGTTAGCTCTTGGGGGTTAACCTATTGGATAGGGGTGGGTGAAACTATATACTGGGGAGTATAGATTTCTTGTTCTGGCTGGCTTTATATCCCATTCCCCTGGCTTTGGCTCCCATTCCCTCGGATGGCAGGCTATACCTCGGATGGCAGGCTATACCTCGGATGGCTATACCTTAGCCCGGCTGGCTTGCTTCACCTTCCCGAGTGAGGTAAGTTAGTGGCTCGTTCCTGACTGCGGACTGCTTACTTACACATTCCTAGAACGTTGCCTTACACGTTTCCTGGCTCACCCTCTTCCACGTTCTTACTTCCAACCTCTTCCAACCTAACCCTATTACTTTTACGTTACCTGGATGGTGATATTTACCATAATACCCCGGAGAACGGTCCTGCCCATCGTGACTCGGATGGCGGGATTTCCCAGTATTACCCAGCGAGACTTCCCAGCGCTCCCTAGATACCGGGCCTTCCCACTGTGAATCGGATGGTGGTTCTGCCCATTGTGACTCAGATGGCGGGATTTCCCAGTATTATCCGGCTGTCTTTCCCATTGTTCCCCGGATTGATTGATCGAGCAATGGATCGAGTTATGGATTGATTGAGGGCTGGCGGGGATAAAGCTGCTGGTGGGTACTTGGAATGTTTATAGAGAGGAGTTAAGGGGGTGCTACCTATCATGTCAAACTGGGACTTCACTACCTGACCTGATGAATGGCTCAACCTCCCAGTCCAGAATGTATCTACCTCTCCTACCGGAATGATCTCTATCTCACCTCTCTCCCTGGCTCTAGCCCCACCAGCAGAATGTCTCTCTCTAGCCCCTCGCCGAATCTCTCCCTCCCTGACCTGAATGGCTGCTCTATATAGCCCCCCCTTCCCTGAGGTCTGGTCTATAGTCGTAGGTGTTGTTGTACTTGTTGGGCTTGGTGGTTAGCTCCTACACTTCGATTCAAATAGAAAGGGTGAAAGCATTGTGTTTGTGACAACGACTCATCCCCAGTCAAAAGTTTAAGCAATGAGGCCTTTGTTCAGTAAGAAAAACCCATCCTTCACTCCTCTCCCTTACGGTCGAGCCCTGCCGGGGGCATCCTCGGTGATGTCATTCTTTTTGTGCCTCAATGGAGCCTATACCCCTCGCCGAAGCTCGTTACTCTCAAATGAACAAGGGTGATAGGGGTAAGAAACACAATGCATCCACTTCCTGACCCTGGCCTTATAGGAACCTGTGTTCCATAGAGGTGAGCGAGGCTGCTGTAGGAACTCTGTGTTCCGCATATGTAAGTGAGGTAGGGATGAAAGTTTCACTTTCACTTTGTATGATGAAACGGGCGGGTATGATTGAACGGGTTCCTTGCCAATTGCATAGTCAAACTCTCTATAGCGTATGGCGGGTATACTCACTTCTTGGTGGACCTTGGCAGGTATCTTGACTTAGTGGACTTGGGCTTGTATTTTGTGACTGGTGATGGCTGAAGGTGAAAGGCTAAGGCCCTAGGTGAAAGGCCCTCGGTGGACTTGATGTTGAAGGCAGAAGGTTGGGTTTTTCTGGGCTGGTGGTCTAGGCTTCTGGCTTAAGGCTCCTTACTCGTGTGGCTCTTGGTTGTTCGATAAAGACCTAGGGACGTTCACCTCAAGCACACAGTGGAACCTGAAGAGAGAGGTTCGTAACACAGCGAATCCACGGTTAGTTACACCTGATTCAGTTCCACACCTAACTGCTTGCTGATCGATATCTCTTGTGCCTTACTGATATATCGATTGATACCCGCCGGATCTCTCTTTCGACCTTACAACGATGAACTTAATGGGGCTGGCTTCCTTCCTTGTCTTAAGCAGGGGAGAAATTAGCAGGGGAGAAATCGTTTCAATTGGCAGTAAGTGAAACTCCTATTATCTACTGAGCTAAGTCAGGTAAGCTAAGTCTAGAAGTATAAGTGGATATTTTATACCCCAGCCACTACTACTTAAGACTAATAGGAAAGGGAGCAGACAGGGGCTCAGAACACTGATGGAAGTCCAGGGAGGGTAAGTCGGTTCATTCTCTCTCGTCTGGTGGGAACGATGGGAAACATAGAAGCCATTCACTGCATGCCCCTAGCCCCACCACCACGATCTAGTAAACTCACTCTAGCAACACACGACTAGTAAACTCACTCTAGCAACACGTCTAGCCATCCTATTGTAGGTGGCGCATGGGGGAAAATCTCCTATATCGGGTATGATAATTTCCTCTCCTTATCAGTCGAGCCCCCTGTCGGGTCCTTGCACTAGGAAGCGCAAGACCCTCCGGACCTTCTCTTTCGCGTATGGCGCCAACTTGGTCACAATCGATATTATAATATCTACTAGCTATGATCGGCTATGCTCGGGGCTACGATCTATGGATCGCTATGTGAGGTGCTCTATGTGCAGGCGCTGTAGCCCCTAATGTTGCATATACGTAAGTGAGGTAGGACGTAGAGGGTAGAGGTGTCTATTATGTCCGCTGTAGGCAATGACCTCCTGGCTCTGATCAGCTAGGCCTCCTGGCAATGACTTCTGGCTAGGCCTCTTGGAATGATCGGCTATTACATCCTCCTGTCTATGATCGGCTGATAGGACCTTCTGGCAAAGACCGCGCCTTGAGGCAATGACAACCGGTTACTAGCGGCTATAATCAAGGAGAACCGGCTATCAGCTATGACGCCTGGCTATTGACCGGCTGGCTGACCACAGGCTGCTCTCGGCTGACCTTCTGTAAATGATTGGCTATCGGAGACCCCCATCTATCTTAGGGGCTGTGACTCACTAACTAACTAACTCACTCACTCGGCCCCGTACCGCACCATGTCGCGTGAATGTGGACTTGCACGTGGACTTGGCAGCTTCCTTACAATGAAACGAAGCTAGCTAGGGGCATGCTTTGATTGAATGAATGGATTATGTTAGTGGCGTATTTTCACATACAGCACGGGACAGTACAACACACGGTACGGGGAAAGTACAAGGAGCAGAAGGAGTTTGATTGAATCAAAGGGAGAAGACACAGTATGTAACCAACAGACTTAGTTGCGTGGAAGCTGCTGGAGAGATAGAAATTGAGATTGAGATTGAGATTGAGATTGATTGGATTGACAACATCTTCAGAGCGGGGTGGTGAAGAAATGAAAGAGGTGCAGTGACCCTTACAACCCTACCAGGCATTACGTGTCCCCACTGACCCGGACCTGGACAGATAGAGACACTGCCTTCGATCCTTCAATTCATACTCTTACCTCCATACTTACCCTTGAGCCTTAACAACCTTTCTCCTTGGGAACCTCAGACTTCACCTTGATCCCTCCATCCTTGGAAATCAGACGGACCTCAGCCTTACCCTCATCCATCACCTCTAAAGCCTCATACCTTTTCAATCAGACCCTTGCCCTCCTACCCTTTCCTTCCGCATTCAGTCCCCATTCTGACAGCCGCCACAGCCCTGTACGTGGGCCCCCGTAACACTATCCTGGACCAATCCCAGGATGATTCACATTATACAGACATGCATTATGTGTTACGACCGGTATCGGCTTACTGCTACGGCACACAGCAAGAGAACGGCACACTGCTAATGGGCTAACGGCACAAGCACACACTAAGGCACTTGCAATACATTCAATTCCGTTACATCCAGAAACCACCATCCCGAGAATGTGAGTTAGGTGGGTGCAACAATTACCCTTACAACCGACGATACTACCTGACATGATGTGTTAACACTGACCGGTATCGGCTTACTGAACGGCCCTGCACTTAGACACTGCCTAGTTTCAGGTGGGGCGAACAAGACAAGAAAGAGCGGAAGGAAGTCAAGTTGTGGCCGAAAGATTATGTGGAGGCAGAGCAAACCAGAAGAAAGAGCTGAAGCGGAAGTGATGTGGCGGAAGAATTGAAGGAGTTTGAGTGAGCCCCTCTCAAATAAGTAACTAAAAATAGCGAATCTCGAAGAAGAGACCTTGTCCATTCCACTCTGATGAATGAGGGAGATGAAAAGCCTCTATTATGCCCATAGCAGCATTTTTCGTTTCAAAATTTCTACTCATTTTTCACAGTGCTTAGCTTAGGTCGACTAACCGGACCCCGGCGAGATAGCTTTATTAAGGATTGGCTGTCCTACTTACCATGCTTTCCATGCCATGTGCTTCCTCCAATACTGGAACTGGGGCTGCCCTATATAGTCAAGCACGTTCCTCAACAAGCGGAAGTGGCTGTCTGTTAAAAGAATTCGAGATCTCGGGGTCGGGTCGAAGAAGTAACAATAGTCGAAGTCAAAGTGGAAGGAGAACCCAATTCGAGTATTAGGCGAACTTTCACATGCACTTGCTCTGGCTTCTTAACTTAAGAAAGATTGATACTTTTAGACCAAGCTTTCAAGCGGCAAAAGCATCATGGGCAGGCACTAGTTCCGGAACTTCAACTCTCGTTTGAGCAGGTGAGTCAGGAAGTGATGGTGGTAGAAGGAATCGGAACTTCTTCTGTCTGCCCCAGGAGAACATCTGTTGACTTATCGACCAGAAAGCCTTTGCTATTATATAGTCCTCGGCTCTCTTTCATAAGACTCGTGTAGTCCACCCCCAAAAGAGCTCCACTTTTAGCAGGAAGTGACTTATTTTGAAGCGATAAGCAGATTGATTGATTGCTCGAAAGAGCCGTACCTAGCTAAGGGACGAACTATTCCTTTACTGATTGGAATGAGATTATTGAAATTAGATTCCTGCTTGCACCTACCAGAAAAGGGAGACGTGGCCCTAGGTTTAGGTTGAGACGGGCCAGCCCGAGCAGGCCCATGGGCTTATGGCCGAAAAGGCTGAGTAGCAAACAGAGTGTGAGCCCAGTCGCCAAATTGGCCCTGTTAACATCCCGACCAAGACAAGTCGCTGGGTTTTGATGCAAGGCCCTTTTCGATCCACTCTCACGTAGGCCCTCGTCAAAAGGCACATGCTCATGATCAGAAGATGTCTCCCTACTACCCTTTTGAAATTCAAAATTGGAATTGGGTTTGGGATCGATAGACTTACCGCGCACAGTGCCCGCCCAGGATACAGTCTTGGCTTGAGAAGCTGAGTTGCCGGTTTGACGATCCACTCGGCCGGTTTGAATCAGAGCAGACTCGGGGCCTCTCTTTCTCTTGCGCTGAAGCAGCCGCATCTCATTTGGCTGTCCTACTCTCGTCCCCGCCGAGACCGGAATGGGTCGGAAAGAAACCGGCCTTTGAAGATCACCCACTTTAACAATGCGCGATGTTGGAATGCCTTTTCCTACTGGGATTTCAATCTGAATTTTGGCCTCATCATCCAGGTTGAATGTCTCTTCATCAATAGCTACCAGGGAAAAAAGCTTGACACCACTTCGCTTCAGGAAGTGGAATCCCAACAGTGAACAGGCAGACCGCTGATACCAATCCATTGTCTGAGAGTCCCCAGGGGAAAGGTGGCGCAATCCGGCCACCACTCCAGAAGCTGAACTGTAGTACGGCCCACATGCATGAACTCCTGAGACAAAGCTCGGCGAGCAAGATCCCTAGAAGGGAAAGCAATGAGGAACAAGTTGCCAGGCAACATCCTGATCCACCAATCCCAATTGGCATCCCAGTACAAACGGAGAGCATCCAAGACTTCCTTATATTCGACGATGTCACATAACGGTTCCGCTATCAGGCAGGACCCCAGACATAAGAGTGCACTAAATCAAAAAGAGAAGCAGAAACAGACGTCGTACTAGAGGGATAAGGTAGGGCGTTTTCCCAGTTTACAGGCCATACATGGAGACAACTCCGACACAGGGACACTACCTAGGACACCACTACGAACTAAAGTACTCAAACGATCACGAGACAGATGACCCTGAACCGGAAACCGGAACTTGGTCAGGTACTAGAACTACGAGTTCCTTTCTCCCTAACAGTCGAGTGGCTTCCACTCCTCCTCACATACGAATGTGTAATCTCCGGATGTTCGCCATGGAGATTCTTGATCCGACTTCAATAAAGGGAAGACTATAGGCGCAGAGGGTTCCGGCTCGACCGTTTTCGGGTTGCTATAATTCACTTAAAGCGAACGGGAGAGGGATAAGGTGCTTTAGGACTTTAGGAGGGCGCCTGCCTCAAGGAGAAGTCCCAAGATGAGAGAATTTCTTGCTTGTTCAAGTCAGCCGGTGATAGCGGAGTGGAGCTGCTCCCAAGGCCCTCGAGGTGTCATCAATATTGAGTTCTTCCATGAAGGGCAAAGAAGTGAGACAAGAAGACCCAAAGACAAGAGCTCGACCAAGCGTCTTTAAAGGTTGTTTACTAACTCGACCAAGAGGAGAGGAGGGAGGCTCGGCTCGCAAGGCTAAGGCTCATAATCTTGAGGTCACGGGTTCGTTATAAGAGAGATGCGAGCGCTTAATAGAAAGAAGACTGGACTTTTATAGGTATAGATTAAGCTTCTTTCGCTGCACGGGAATGGTCTTGTTCGGTAACTAAAGCACTAGCGCATTACACCTGTCTTCTATAACACCAAAAAAGAAGGTAGAGCATGAGTGATATTAAGTCGCTATGTCTTACTCATGACTAGCTGCACTACTAGTTTCGATGCTTCTACTACAGAAAGCGAGAATAGCTTGTTTGTCAACATTGATTACACATCTTCCGTGCATGCCTCTTTGTGAGTGTCGAGAACAGAGCCCTCTATACATCAAATGCGAGAAGCACACCGGAAACATCACTGGGATTGATCTCTCTTGCCGCACTTAAGATCAAATGCAAACCAAC
>Ga0115848_100115_pt1 | contig 23258 bp, 11 predicted proteins | sample InSIn3gowninarea_FD_83862 | JGI IMG/M metagenome (GOLD analysis project Ga0115848, IMG submission 83862) | reverse complement strand
GATAAATAAAAGGTGTTCATGTTTTAAACCGTTTGCCGTGAGTTTGTGTGAATTTTATAATGGTGAAGGGCTATGAAAGGTACAGATTTATCCTTTGCGATTAAGCCGCCGTTTAAATTGGACTTAAAAAATTGAGGAATTTTAATTATCCGGGGTCCAAAGAGGTTTATAAGAGCCCAGAAAAATTGCATGGCTATAAAAAGAAATATATGCCAATAATGGGCCATTAGGTTTATTCACCAATTCGAATTTAGATCACCTGGAAAGATAATATATATGAGGGAGTTTGGTTGGAGAATTAAATACGGCTTTGCACGTCCTTAATAAGTCTTGAAAAAGCATGAAATTGTTTTGGACGTTACTAGTGTGGAAATCACTTTGAGCTTTGAATTGCTGATTTGATCGAGTCAATTTCTTTTAATTCCACAATTTTTACACCAAAGGATGATGTTGAGTTTATTTGTTAGAAATATCCAATATTCATCATGCACATATGTTACGGTTGTATGTATTGATTTTCCTGCTAACTTTTCTCACATCTCTTCATTTCCACTAACATGGACTTGGTTGTTTTGGTGTTGTTTCATGATGTGTTTTTGTTTGCTTTAAGAATTTTGAAAAATTTAAAAAGAGAAAGTTTATTTCCATGTGAAATTCTCCGTTTGCATTGTGTATGTTCTTCATATCTGTCTATTTGGGGACATCATAAAAGGGGGAGAACAAATTATGGGGGAGAATTGCTTGTTTGTTTATGTAATGATTTGCTTGTTCATAATTGATATTTTTTCCTGCTTATCATTTTATTTCAAACTATTGCGCATCACAGGTTTTTGTTTCTGGAATCATTTGTGTAGATATTAAATTAAAGAATCATTCTTTGCACAACTTGTGATGACATAAAAAGTTTAAAGAGTTGAAGATTTGAAGATGATCGAATTTGTGAAGACACACATTTAGTATTTTCAGTTTTCGGGTTTAATGGGGATACTAGATTGTATGACCGTTTGTTTATTTTGGGTAGAATAATTCGGATATTTTTATGTATGTACCGGCATAGACATATGAGAGATTTATAAGGACATGATTTATAAATGTCTAGTGTAGAATCTAGGAATTTTCCAAGTATCCTAGATCACAATTAAGTATGTCTGATACCGCTACATTCAGCATGTGTCATCGATCATCCTCGACGGCCTTAATCCTAATTCATGCATCCATCATCTTCGTACGTGCATCATGCGTCAAGCAACGTACTCTTCAACAGTTCCCACTACTCCATGTTCTTATTGTAAAAATAATTTTAATTGGAATGTTTAATTATTTGCATAAATAATTGGGAATATTGTTTTAAATAAATTTTCGAAGTCTGGAAGAGGATAAACATGCAGAATCATTTTAAAGGAGTTTTTCTGTGACACGTCACTGATGTCGTTCGAAAGACATCGTATCTTGTTCGAAAGAGATGCCATCTCGCTCAAACGACACCGTGTTTCATTCAAACAATGCACCGCCTTAATTTCCTATTTAAACAGTGTTCGTGCTACACGTTTTTCTAAGTTTGCATATCTCCATTTCTGCAAAACAGACCCTGTTTCCAGACTTCATATTTTAAGATTTCAATACCTTTTTCATTCAAAAATAATTCTCAATCCTTTATGTGAATCTTCTAAACCCCAAGGAAGATTATACTACTCATCTGGAGTACACTTGTGGAGAAGACGAAGCTTTTCCATTACTGACCTTCTGGAGCTCTTGCGGGAACTCTTGCCGACGACCTCGAAACCGATGCCTGAGGGTATTTCGTATGTCATTACTTGTATTTTCATTGTAATCCGTGTAAACTGTTCTTTACAAAATTATAGTGAAAATAAAATGGTTTTGCCCCTGTGGGGGATTTTTCCTCAACGTTGATTGTCTTGCATGCTTAGATTAATTCTTTATTCAATGACGTTTGTTTGCGAGTATTAAGACTTGTTGGGACTAAAATTGGAATTTAGTTAAATAAGTTTGACATTGATTGCTGGCGCACTCTCAAGTATCTTTCCCATGTTCATCTTAGGTACTTTAATTGTAGTGATCATGGGTGTTCATGTAATTTAGCATTCTCTAGACCAAACTTTTTTTCCAATTCACTAACACACTTCGTCTGAGATATAAAAAGACCATCACTTAATTGCTTAACTTATAAACCCTGAAAATATTATAACTCCCCTATAAGGGACATCTGAAATTCCTCCTGTATAATTTTAAAAACATCATTGACTTGTTCAAGGGAAGAGGAGCTGAAAATGATACAATCCACATAAATTTGTGCAATTAACACCTTACTGTTAATTTTTTGACCAAATAATGTCGGTCATTGCCTCCATGCTCAAACCCTTTATTGACTAAAAAGGTTGAGATGTGTTCGTACCAGGCCCTGAGGTCCTGCCTCAAGCCATACAATGCCATTTTCAATCTATAGACATGGTTCGAGTAAGAAGGGTCAATAAAGCCTTTAGGTTATTCAACGTATACTTCCTCTATCAGAATACCATTCAAAAAGGCAGACTTGACGTCCATTTAAAAAAGTTTGAATTGCAAATGACAAGCAATTGCTAATTGGAGACGAATAGACTCGAGCCTTTTTGTTGGAGAAAAAGTCTCATCGAAGTCAATTCCCTCTATCTTAGAATATTCTCGCGCTACCTACCTAGCCTTATATCTAACAGTTACCCCAGATTCATTAGTTTTGTTTTTAAAAATCCAACGGGTGTCGATAACCTTTTTGTCTTCAGTCTATATCCCTATATACAAAATGTCATGACTCTTCAATGGACTAATTCCTTTTGTATGGAATTAATCTAATATGAGTCATTGGGGGAATCATTCACATTCTTTGGTTCATTAAGAGGAATAAAACAAGCAAAATTTGGCACATTTTGAAGTTGAGATCTAGTTTGCACGGGCTCCTAAGGGTTACCTTCAAGATTATCTAGGGGATGATCTTTAGAAGCCCAGGATGGTACTACAGGGACCTCAGGTGGTAGTGGGTCAGTTATCTGAGGATAGTCAATTTTAAAAACATTTTTAGAGTCATCCATGATAATTGATCTACTATCACTACTCTAAATACTTGTGTCATTTGCAATTACATTTAAAGATTCCATCATAACTTTGGTACGTAAATTGTAAACACGATAGGACCTACTAGTTTGGGAATATCCTAGAAAAATGGCTTTATCACTTCGGGTATCAAATTTAGGAAGATTTCATCGGTCTTTATCGACATAACAAATGCTTTCGAAGGTTCTAAAGTATTTCAAGTTGGGATTTTATTGTACCATAGTTCGTAAGAGGTCTCTTTGGTGTTCTCCCTAAGGTGACGTGACACGCTGTCAGGACTGCCTCAACCCAAAATATTTTGGCAATCATTTGGCATGTAATATGACCTAAGCTATCTCAAAGATTGTTTTATTCTTTCTCTCGGCAATACCATTTTACTGTGGGGTCTAAGGCGCACTAAATTCATGCTAATAACTATTACCAAGACAATATTTTGCTACATTAGTCTCTTTGAATTCTCCACCTCTATCACTCTTTACGCGAGATACTTGGGTATCATTATCATTTTTAATTTTCAAAATGATTTTAAGAAATTCTCATAATGTATTTGATTTATTTTTCATAAAAATCAACTCAAGTAAATCACGTAAAGTCATCCACCATAACAAGGATGTAACTGTTACCACGAAGGCTCATAATTTTATAGGGACCCATAAGGTTCATGTGCATTAGTTAAACAACTTTAGATGTCATAATGTCTTTAACTTTCTTGTGAGATGACCTACATATTTTCCCCACTTAGCAAGGACCACAAACAAAATTAGAAGGGGAATTTGACTTAGGTAAACCTCTAACTATCTCCTGGGAGCTCAATCTGCTTAGGTTATCAAAGTTTGTGTAACCTAATTTGTTATGCCATAGATCAGAGTCATGTAACCTAGCTATTGTATATGATTCAGTACTTGGAATCACTGTGTAACAGTTATTCGGAGTTCTATTTCCTAAAAGAATACAATTACCATCTTTATTTAAAATTTTACATTCAGTTTTAGAAAAGATAATTGTGTGATTAGAATCATAAAACTAAGGTATAATAAGCAGAATGGCTTTAAGGCCTTTCACTAACAAGACATCATTTAGAACATGAAGACCTTGTTCAAAAAGTGCTCCTTTACTAATGATCTGGGATGAGACTCCGTCACTAAAAATGACATTTCCTCCTAGGAAGTCAGTCTTATGAGTTAATTTACTCTCGTCCCCACTCATGCGTTTTGAACACCCGATATCCAAATACCATCCAATTGAGTGCATTCGTCCTTAAATGCAATTATAACGACATTGCACCTAAGTTAGGGTATTGGGTCATCTTTTCTAACCCAAATGGCCCTAGTTTTAAACTATTTCTTGGACGTTGTTTTAGAAAAGTTTTGAGGTGTCTTCCTAAATGACTTATTTTTAGTGTGAGACCCTACCTTTTATAGTTGTAGTTTTTAATGGCTTACCTAGGGAGAACATATGTGTTTAGTCTTTTCCTAGAATTGTTAAAGTTTTGATAAATTGGTGTATACAGCCTTTTTTAAAAACACTCAGCAAGATAGTGACCGTAGACATCACAGTAACTACGATATTGGTGTGAGGTAGGCTTGACTTTGTCTTCAAAGTCTTTAAAAATAGGCTTATACATGTTAGAAACATGAGGTCTAACTGCAATAGTTTCAGTCTTTTGCCCACATTCTCTTATGGGGGGCAAACATACTTAGCTTAATTGTGCTACACACACTCTTTTATGCTTGTGAGATATTAATTTTCAAAATACCTTTCTGATATTTTTCAAAATCTTGACCTAGTTTATAAGGTAACTTTCCAGAGGAAACAAAGACAGTTTTTGAATTTTGAAAATTAATCTATGCACCTTTAGGATTTTTATCCAATCCAAGGCCAGTTTTATTATCAGAATTCAATTTGCTAGAACTGATTATCTTGTCATATGCTTTTGCATTAGTCTCAAAATGAAGGCATTTTAGATCTTTCAGTTCTTTCGAAGTGTCTTTATATCTTTCTTGTAAAAAAAAGTTTTTCTCAGAAAGTTCATTTATTTTGGAAACATATTCTTTTATTTCTATCTCATGAGCAGCACATCGATTAGTGTATTCCTCAGCATTCTTCCTAACAGTGTTACTCAGGCTTTCCACACGTCTAGTTAACAGTTGAGCTATCTTTTTGAAGTTTGGCACTTTTCTTAAAAGTCTTAAAATACAATTCTTGTATATCAGGTGATTCATCATTGGGCTCACTAAGTGATCTGTGTGATTTGTCCCCTATCGCTTCAATTTCAGTTTTGGAACTCATACACCCATTCAATTCGTCATAAGGTTTTTCACTCTAACTGACGCTTATGCTAGTACAATCAGAATTATTTATCACTATAACAGTGGAAACTTCATTCACTCAAGCATTAGGAATAGCAGTAGTATCATCAAACAAGCATGTTTTATCATCAATATAAACAATCTTGGCAAAGAAAGACATGCATGATTTTTTTTTATTAGACGACTCAGGTTCGTCATCTTTAGAGTCACTAGAGTCATCCCAAGTCTTACACATATGAACCTTAGGAGTGTTCTTGATCTTAGAATTACATCAATCAGCATAATGTACCGTATACCACACTTGTGTCACGGTATATTGCTTAAGACTTTCTTGGGTCTCTATGTATTGTCAACAGTCTGTCTCTCATGTGTTTTGTTATGGGGTCTAGGAGGCTGAAAGCCGTGATAACCAGATTTCCCTTATTTGGAAGCCATAACATTCCTAAACTTTATGATTTTCTTAAAATGTTTGCTCATTTGCGCAATCAGGCCACCAATGCTCTCTAGGTCATAGTCTTCATCTAACCTTAAGTCATAATCAGGCAGAGTGTCTTAGGGATACTCAATTAAGATGAAAAGACTGCATTGGATCCAGGTGATCTTTTACTATTAGAGGTCATGTTTTTCTTGTATTCTAAGTCCATTTCAATAATTCTAAGTTTACTACTTAACAATTCAGCAGTCAAATTAGGGTCATCCATTTCCTCAATAGCATATATCTTATAACAAACTTAGCAGGTAGGGATCTTAATATTTTAAGCAGTATTTCCTTTCTATCATAAACTGTCCCATTAGCATCCACTTTCTAATATTGTCGTAAGTTTTATGTAGAAACCATCAAAGGACTCAGACTCATCCATCATTAGGGTATTGTACTGTTGTACTAGCATTTGTGTATTTTCAGCCTTAACACGTTCATCACCTTTATGGGCAGAGACAAGGGTGTCCCAGGCTTCTTTGGAAGTGTTACATAGAGATATCCTCTTAAATTCTTGTTCATTCACAGACATAAAAATGCAGTTTTTACCCTTATTATTACTCAGAGACTCTTGTTTTTCTTCCTTAGTAAACTCACTGAGATTTTTCTTAACCTTTATAGTGCTACCCTTTGCAAAAGGCTTAGTAGGGTGAGAATAACCATTTTTTATACTTTCCCAGGCTTCGTCACCTAGGATTACTTGAATGAACGCAACCATCCTCACCTTCCAGTAAGGGAAATTATCTCCATCAAATAAGGGTGGTTGTCTGGAATGATTACCAAGCTTCTCAAAATTTTCATCCATTTTTGTAAAAAGTTACAAAAGCAATTTCAGGAGTTTCGGGATCAAAAGAAGTTTTAAAAACCGCTCTGATAAAACTTGAAATTACTCAACTAGGTTATTAGCCAAAGTTAAAGATTAGATTGAGTTTTTCGAAATAAACACACTGAGGAAACACCTTTTGTTTTTTATAAACACGAGATGTGTAAAATGTTATAACCAGTGAACAATTTAAGATTCTTGATAAAAGGTAAGTTTTATAAAAACCCTATTGCCTTTTAATCCAGATAGTCACACATAAGAATGAAGAACCAAAGCAGTAAGAACATACGAATTTTTTACTTTGTAAAACCCCAAATTAGGGGAAACATCCACGGTGACCTCTACGCCACAGAACACAAAATTCACTAATACAAAGCAAGGTTACAAGTTACTACAACAAACACAAGACCAAATGAAAAAAATATATATACCTATATACCAGAGCTACACCTCCTTAGGTATTTTCTTGTTCTGATATCCACAGCATTTGGAATTCCTACTTCTTCAACCTTCTTTATGTTGACTCAATCAAACTAGTATCTTAATCAAACAACAAACTTTCCATGGTGAAGTATATAAAAAAATGTTGAGGTGTGTGTATCTAAAAATATGAATGATGATGTTGAACACACTCACACTTATTATTACAAACGTTTCCTATAAATTACAGAGATGAACTATATGCTCTATCTTAAAACTTCAAAAATTAGAAATGTGTTTAAAATCTTTAGATTTGACTTTTAAATATTAAAAAATATAAATCTAAAAGTTTATTTATATACACCAAGATTTCACAATATGTAAAATCAAGTTTAGAAATCAGATCTAACTTATGTAAGAACAAAAACTTCTAATATTTGTAGTTTCAAAACTTAAGACCATGGATCTAAAAGTTTTTCCAAATATATGCAAGGATCCATAAAAGAGAGTTAACTCTACAACAAAATATACTGGAAATATGTGTAGAAATAAATCAAATAACCTAAAATAGTGAAAAATGTATCATCGCATTAGATCCTTATTTTGTGTAGATCAATCAAGTCTCTAATAGCATGAGGCTATTGTCATGATATAAATTACCTATATAACTTTGGAATAACCGACAAACAGACATACCTCAGTCCTTTATGTCTATTTTCTTAGTTCCTTCCACAATATGAGTATTAGGCACCCCATATCCGAACATGCCTTAGAGTGAGCTTGTGCCGACTTTAATGTTCAACAGGAGTTAAGGAGACCGATTAAGAAGAAATTGATTTTAAAATATATATATGTCCATCTCTTAATGAAAAATTCCAGTAAGGAAATATTGCGTTCCTAAACAACTGAAGATAGACCTTATTATATCTAAAATAGTCTTATTCCTTCCATTCCTCAACATCATTTCGACGTGGAATACCCGATGTAGACAACTGGAATGAAATCCCAACCTCCGAGTAATGATACCCTAACTATCCCAAAAGGTATACTCTCGTACGATCAAATCGTAGAGTTTGGATTAGATTACCTCACCTATTCTTCACCATAGTCTCATACACTTTGGATAAGTAAAAGGCTTCAAACATATGGTGCATAAGGTAAACATATCCTAGCTTTGAGTAATCATCAATCCACTCGATGAAGAACTCAAAATCACCTCTCGATAGGATAGTTAAAGGACCGTACAAATTAAAATGAACCATCTCCAACACATCTTTGGACCTTTAGTTTTTGGCATTGAAGGTCCCCTTGGTCATTTTTCCTTCTAAATGGAATTCAAGACAAGTGCCTCCACTTATAATGAACTTAAATGTCCATTTTAACCTACTAATCAAATTTCCTTAGGATAAAATAACCCAAGATTAAGTGTCAAAAAATGTGTTTGGTCGAAGTAAAATTTGTCTTTAACGATTTTGCTCATTAAAATTATTCACATAGTATTAGCAGTAATAGTGAGACAATCCTTTTAATGTATAAATTATTATCAAATGTTCTAGAACAGATAAAATATATCCTAATTTTGCTAATAATAATTTTATTAAAATAATTGAATATCATTACATAACCAATTTAGAAATCAAAACCAACTTTTTAAAAACTAGGTACATTAACATAATTTACTAATATTATTCTTATGTCTCCACCAAATTCCAAAAGATACCCTACTGCTAATATTGTTGCCTTGTTCTAATTGTCCATTATTATTAGGAACATGTCTCTCTGATTAATTATTCGGTTAACTGGAACCTCTACAATGAGTTATAGTCCTAATTCGTTGATTCTGAGTCTACACACCGGGTTATTGAAGACCGGGCCAAAATCATGTATTTACGTTTAAGATAAACAAATATTACCATGTCCTTTTCTTTATAAAGCAAGAAAAAATAGGACATATTTCTATAAAAGTTCTAACTATTTGTAGTGAGAATACCTGCCTTTTGACTATTTCACTAATACTAAGGAATATGAATTTTACATAGCCCAAACCGTTGTACCTAATACTTAGCCTTATCCTCCTACTTCCCTTTCAAGAAAGAAGAAAAGATCTTATCAACATCTAATACCAACCCTTGGCTATCGATGATGCCCACTCTCGGATTATTAAATGGTCCTGGGCTTCCCACCATATATAAACCTAAGAATCCTTAGTTCAATTAATGACGTCTATTGATTTAAGAACACGATTCTTACTTGAGCGTCATCAACCAATATAGGTGTTAAAAAATTATCTTTAGTCAATTCTTTAAAATGAAACATATACACAAATAACTTCTCCCTTCGAAGGGCTGAACATATGTAGTCTTAATTTAAAAGAATTCCATATATTTTAAATATTGTGCTTTCGTGATTGATATCAACTTACAAAAGGGGAACAGGCTGACGTGAGGAGTTAATCACATCACAATTTTAAAACATTGATGGGAATTGTTGATTAAATCAGTTTATTATCCCCTTAAGTCAGAACAATGTCCAATTACATTATCAGTTCTTAAAACTTATTCCAGTTAAAACATTTTACCAAAATAGTGAGAAAAACTTGAATTCATTTTTGAAATCTTAGAATCATTAAATTGAAAAAAATCCAATTAAAAGTGAAAATTAATTCGATTAAATTTAAAATCGAACCCCTTACCGCCAATTAAAACAAATCATGTCAGATATCTTAGTTCCCTCATGAATTTCTCATTGGGAGCCTAAATCACCCACCTTGAACTATACAAATTTTCATATTTCATTATGTCATCCGGACTCTCCAAGAAACTTATGTCCAATATAATGAATAATCAATGTCTTTTTTTCCACAAATAATGATAGTGACTCCGTTAGGGAGGATATCATTAATTCTATTTAGGTATACACCATCAGTTCATATCTCCAGTCTGAAATTGCTCGTGAAGAGTTTCCCCATTGGGAGGGGGATCAAACTCCCTCATATTTAATTCCTGAAACTATCACTTAAGAGTTTTAAGAATACCAAATGCCTTGATTAATTCCATCCGTTAGGGGGGAAGACTAGCTGACATGAGAAACTAATCACATCACATTCATAAAAATCCAATGGAGACCGCGAAATTTATGTCGAGTCCTTGTCCCATGTAATATTTTAAAGTCGATGGTAACTAGAAAAAATATTCATTCAATTTTAAGTGCTAGAATTTAATCCTAGGTAATTTCGTAATTTACTTATAGAAATTAAATCACCCTATCTCACTATTTTAATTTTCTAAAATATAGCAATTTTTACATTAAAAATAAAACCCGAAGATCAAAATTTAATTTATCACTTTAAAATTGATCCCCTAATTTAATTCAATTTAGAATAGAATTAATAAAATTGGATTTTCACAAAAAACATGACCTAAGTCGGTCTCATAATTAAATCCTTGTTGTCCATAAAAATGGGTGTTCTTAATTAATAAACTAATTAACACGTGAAAAAAATGCAGCAAAATGATATAGAGACAACATGCAGATATAAATAATAATTACAAAAAGAAAACAAAACCATAAAGACAAAAATGCCCCTATCTGTTATGGCCTAAACTCCTTAAAGTAGAAGTCTTTAAGAACAACAAACCCAATCAGAGTAGACTTCTTTACGGATAAGAATCCTGATTGAAGCAAACTTCAAAGTCTCTTGGAGTTCTTCACGTACTTTGCCTTTAGAAACAATTCACTTTGGTTCAAGAAGGGTTGACAAGAAGAACTATTGCAAAACTAATCCGAGACAACATAAAAATCCAAACTATAATGAACTGCTAGGCTCAGATCAATCTGACCTAACACCAGATTATTACGTCCCCCTTTCGAATCGATCCAACCTAATATTCATCATATTCAGCTTCTTCATGAAAATTGCATTCAAAAACGTCTATAACTTATCTGGATCTTCATAAAAGTTCACAAAACCTTGTCCATCATCCAAACCCATGTAAATACATGATTCAAAGGGTAAAGAAACATTACATCCCCTCACATATGCCTCCAAATACATCAATAAAATAATAATTACAAAAATATAAGTATTATAACCATATCGAATCAAGTAGCAAAAAATAACTAACCACCATAGGATCCATTCATAGAAAATAAACATATGTGACCATGATGGAATGGATATAAATATAGAATATCTATAAATCGATGTTAGTAGGACACCGTAAACACAATTTTATAATCATTCAACGTGCAAAACGAGATTTTTCAAGGTTTGACAATATGGATTTTTCCAAAACATGATCAATTTACAACCAAGAGCTCTGATACCAATTTTTGGGAATCGGGATTGATATTTAAAATTTGGAAAATTTCTTCCCTAAGATCTTTGATCAATCATGCTTCGGAAAGAAACAAAAACTAGGTTTAAATAATAAACCTAGGGTTTCAAGAGAAAATAGCATAGCGAATCATATTGTGATTTGTATGAGGAGAAAAAGCTTGAAGAAAATGAAGATCTTTCTTCCCTTCAAGGTCTACAAGCACCTTGTTAGACTGCTTTAAACATATTGAATCTTCTAGCATATAATCCACCCAAAGTAATCCTTGTGTGGGCACTCTTGGAGATGACACCATGCTAAAATATGAGATAAATCACATTCTCTCTACTTACCCTTCATAAAAACTGTGAATAGTATTTTTCCTCTCCCTCTCTAACCTTCATTAGGGATCATTAACAAAAAACTTGAGCTTACACCTAAATAAATAGGTATGAGTCATGGGCTTAGCCTTAACTTGGCTTCCAAGAGTTTCGAGCCTAATTTTTAGGTATTGGACTATTCTAGGGACCCAAGACTAATAACTAAATTGGTTTCCAAATAAATATTCAAAAATTCAAAATTACAATTAGCATAATTATTTTCCTTTTGATTTAATCGCGATTAAATCCACTAACTAATCATGATTGCACTTCAATTTAATTATCTCTAAATCACTCGGAATAAAGAGGACTTATTGACGAAGTTGATTATAAAACATAATGTGATATCCCACATTAAGTGTCTGATACCCGCTTGGTGAAGTTAATTTTCCGCTAATCGATTTTAATCGATATCTAATTGATTCCTAGATTCTTATGCTTAACTTATTTGCTATTCCACCGAATTATAAACTAATCCACCTATCGGGTTTTATTGGTGAAAAAAACACATAAGTATATCAAGGGGTATCACAATCCAAGATATATCCTAGATGCGTATTTCTCTGAATCATGATCATAGACATACTTACACAACGATTGGCCAATCTGCAAAGATTGAGATTCAATTAAAAATTGAATCTTTCTCATAATGGTCAAAGCAACAATTATGCAAGAATTATAATACTCAAAACTCTTGGTATTAAGAATATATGAACAATTTGAAAATGCGGAGAGACTACCTAAGTATAATCAAGACAACACTTAGAGTTAATTCTCATGGGTGGTCCTATTCAATACAATCCTGAATGTAATGGTTACAGTTCTCTTTTGAACTATCATGCAAGTTCTCGAACCATCAAACAAGTTTCAAATTTTAAGATAAAATATTAGGATTGTACACACAACCATGTCGATGAAGTCATCTCCATATATAGGTTGTGAAATGTTCAATTATAATGGAATCAAAATTTCGACCTCCCATTATCAAGACGAACCCAATCCACCAAAATTTCTACTAAGTACAATTGACCGACATGTCTATAAAATATTTGAAGAATAAATATAAGACACTCATAACATGGTTACTATTTCAAAATTAACTAACCACCTTTACTTAAAAGTAGAAGTCAAAATTGATTTTATAAATTAAACCCCTACAGTTTTGACCTTTCATGGGCCTTGAAAACTCCAGTATTGGACCTTCGTTCCTGATAAAAAAAATTAACTGAAACCCATGAATCCTCCACCAATGTAAAAATCCAATACAAATAAATATCCTAACACCAAATGATTACACCCCCTCACGATCTCCTCCAATTACATCAAATAAATTCAATAATTCATAACCCTAATTATTACAACCAAATTGAACCTAAGAGAAAATTTAACTACAGATAAACTACCATAGGATACCTTCACATAACATACATTCGTCTGACTTTAATGGAAGAGATCAAGTCATTAAAATACTACCAAATTATGTAAGTACAAATAATACACATCCATGCAAAATTTCAAACATGTAAACCTATGATTGTTTTGGTGGACAACATAGATCTTTATAAAACATGATCAATGTATAATCGGGGCACTAATATCAATTATTTGAGATTGATATTTGACAAAAAACTTTGAAAACTTAGCTACCAAAAACTTTGATTGATCATTCAATGGAAAGATAAAACAAAAACTGGGTTTAAAGTCATAAGACTTTCGAATCACAATACCTTTGCTGATCATGTACGTGATCCAAGCGAGGAGAAATAAAATTTAAAGAAGATGAATGTATTTCCAATCATTATTCTTTATAATCAATCTAAAACACACCAAAAGCCTCGTATCTTCTAGTATATATCCTCTCAAAGAAGATGATGTGTGTAGGCACTCTTGGAAATGAATACTTGATGTTTTGAGTGAAATGTGTCCTTTTCTCGCAACAACCCTTTATAAAAAAGTGAATATTACTTTTCATTTCCCTCTCTGACCTTCAATAATGAGTATGCAACGTAAAATTATAGATTACATTAATACATATAGGTATAAGTCATGGGCCAAATTGTATTTCTAGAGAGTCTTGATCTTCTACTTGGGTAAATAGAATATACTAAGGACCCAATACTAAATAATTAAATTGGCTTCCAAAATGGTAATCGAAAATCCTAAATTACATCCCCATAATTTATTTCCTTTCTCCATTTAATTGTAATTAATTCAACTGAATAATCACCACCGCACTCTGATTTGATTATCTCAAAATCACTCAATGATGAGGTCTTATTTTCAAAGTTGTATGGATCATAATATGATTCCTTGCGTTAAGCATACTATACCCTCTTGGTTAAATCAATTCGTCGATAATTGATTTTAACTAACTTCTTATTTATTCCTTTATTCTCTGACTTAACTAATATGATACTCCATCTGAGTATAAAATAATCCATTGATAAGGTTTAATGGTAAAATGAAAACTTATAAACCTATCAAGGGGTACCACAATTCAAGATATTTCTTGGATGCATATTCCTCTTAATTATGATATCAAACCAAACTTGCGGAGATTTAAATCTAATAAGATTGAATCACACCCATAACAATCAAAGAAATAATTGTACAGGCATTCCGATCCTTATAACCTTATGGATTAAGAACCTATGTGAGATTGTGCAAGTGTATATAGTTAGCACATAAACAAAAATCTCACAGGTGGTAATATTCAATACATTCCTAAATATACCGATCACAATCCTCTTGAAACTATCATACAATTTTGCAAACCATCAAACGAGCTCTTGTAGTTTAAGATACATTACTAGGAATGCACTTACAAGTTCATCGATAGTATGTCAACTCCCCATCAAGGTTGTGAACTATTCTATGGCTCATGAATTGGAATGCCAACTTTCTATGATCAGACTGAATTGATTGACATTGCGTACAATATTTAAAAACAAATATATAACATTGTCACAAGCATGATTCTCATTTCAAATGAACTTGACGTAACTTTATTATAAATAGATGTCACATGGTTTCAAGAATAAAAACTCAACAGTCTCCCACTTAGTCTTAAAGCCATGTGCCAATGCATATAAAACTCATTTCCTATATCGGACTATCAGAAACCTTATATAGTAAGCTATTTTTAATAGGATCTACTAGATTACCTAAGATGCAAACTTGGTCACGATGACATCACCTCTTAACATGATATCACGCATCAATTGATATTTGTGCGCAATATGCTTTGCCCTCATATGAGTCCTTGGTTCTTTTGAGTTATAAACTGCACTGTTATCGTCACAATAAAGTATTATAGCCTATTTCATTGAAGGAACCACACCCAAATCACTTAGGAAGTTTCGATTCCAAATTTCCTCCTTTGCTGCATCCGAAGCTACAATATATTCAGCTTCTATAGTGGAATCAACAATGCAAGATTTCTTGATACTCCTACAAATTTATGGATCCTCTTGTTAGGGTATATACATAACCTAAGGTCAACTTTCTGAATCTTTATTCGATTGAAAATACGAGTCTCCATACGCAATGGCTACAAGACTATCTGCTGAGTAAACCAACATATAATCTCTAATCCTTTTAAGGTACCACTACACCAAAAGGCTAAATTATCACCTTTGAACCGGCCAGTCTTATCATGGTCATTGATCGTGACAAAAAACTCGCATTTTTTGTCACGGTCAATGATCGTGACAAGTTAGTTGTCACAGACTTTTCACGGTCAAAGACCTTGACGGGTCCGTGACAACTCTGTTAATTAAAAAACCATGTCGCCTCTTTTTTCCCCATTTCATTTCCCTCCTTTTTCTCTCTCTCACTGCGTGACTGCTCTCTCTCTCTCTCTCTCTCTCTCTCTCTCTCTCTCTCTCTTTTGCGTGTGTATGTGTGTGTGTGTATGTGTGTGGGGGGAGGGGGTTCTGTGTGCGTGTGTTTGTGTGTGTAGAGGTGTGTGTGTGTGTGTGTGTGTTTGTGTGTGTGTGTGTTCCGGGGGACCTAGATAATTGTTAATTTTAATTTAATAAACTTACTCTGTGTGTGTGTAAATTGAAATTGGTATTGGGTATTTGTATGAATTGATATTGAAATTGAAATTGAATTTGAAATTAGTATTGGGTATTGGTATTGAAATTGGTATTGGGTATTTGAATTGAAATTGGTATTGGGTATTGGTATTGAAATTGAATTTGAAATTGGTATTGGTATTGGTATTGGTATAAATTAAAATTGATATAAATTGGTATTGGTGTTGGTATAAATTGAAATTGAAATTGATATCGTATGTATTGAAATTGGTATAAGTTTTAGTTCTTAAGTGTACTTTAAATTAAATTAAGCATACTTTAAATTACATTATTAAATGAAATCTCTCGAATTGTTCTAAGACATAATTGAATGAAACATACTTTAAATTACATATAGTGCGCATGTATACTAGCCTTCTAGTTCTTATGCATATGCATTCAATAGCCCTTAGACCTGTTCGAGAGTCATTACCCCATTATGACATCTCTCGAATTGTCTCATTTGGACAGTTTGGGATTGCATAGTTTTTGTATAATAATATTCTTACTTGCTTAAACTTTTTACTTTTGGGGGAAGTTCTGTTTCCGTAGCTTAATATTCTATGGGTACATACTAGATGATGCGATGTTAAGTGTTATATCAATTGATAAATTTAAATAACACTTACACTTGCGAATCTATGTCGTGTACTTGGAGAACTATAGGCATATGTTGCCGAATTTTCCTCAAATTGGAATAATGTGCATGAGCTGTTAAGTATATTACAGAAATATGTGGTCTTGAATGGGATAGGACCACTCACCCTTTAGAGGAGATGGAGGAAATAGGAATTATATTGTTTTTTTTATATAGCACCGAAAGATGAGATGTCAATATTGTAGTAAATTATTTAATGGTAACTAAATGTTCACACTTTTATTTATACTAATCCACGAATATACGCTTCTTACCTATAATAGGTGATTGTTAGTAGTGGCTGTGATGGGATATCCTAAATACAAAGAGTGGATGGGTGAGATAGATAGATTAGGGGATGTGTTTCGCAGAGGGGCTAATGAATTTGTGATATACACAAGGTTCAGTTGCTCATGAAGATATCGGGATAAACCTTGACGATGACTACCAAAGTTAAAAATTTTAGGGAGACTTAGCCGTTATACTCTGACTGTGAGAAAGATCAAAAAACTTTACATGCCATGGTTGGTTTGCATAGTTTGAAGAGCCAATATGGTTTGTCTAGCAATAGTGTGACAGGAATTTTGAATTGGGTGAAGGGCTTGATACTCGGTGTTCGGTATGTGATGAACCTAGATATGTCCAATCTACTGGCAAGGAAGGCAAAAGCTCAAAAGTGCCTCAAAAAGTGTTGAAATGTTTTCCCGTTGGGCCTAGATTAGAGAGATTTTTCACAGTACTGTGGATAGTGGAGTCAATGAGTTGGCATGCTAAGGCAGAAACAGGGGATAATCTCATGCGTCATCCTATTGATTCTACATCTTAGAAGAGGATGAGTTTTAAGTATCTCAGTTTTGCTCGAGAACATCGTAACATTCGTTTGGCAATATCAACAGATGGCTTAAATCCATTTGGAAATCGAAGAGCCAATCAGAGTGTATGGACAGTGATCCTAACCCCACTCAACATCCCTCCTTCACAGTATATGAGACCTGAAGTTTCAATGATGTCTTTGTTGATACTTGAGCCAAAGGCACCAAGTGAGGACATCGATGTCTACCTGGATCATTTGGTAGAAGAATTAAATGAGTTGTGGGAAGATGGTGTTCAAGCATTTCACTCTTTTAAAAAAGAAGAGTTTACGCTAAAATCTATGTTGATGTGGGCAATTCCTGATTTTCCAGCTTATGGGAAATTATCCGGTTGTGTAGTACATGGTTGTTTGGGGTGTCCTATTTGTGGAGAGGAGACTGAATATCTTTCTCTCCACGCTAGCTCAAAAAATGTATACCATTGTCATACGAGGTTTTTACCACCCAATCATAGTTTTAGATTTGAAAAAGGTTCTAATTTTTTATCGGGCGGGGTTGAACATAGGTTACCGCCGAGAAAACTTTCAGGTTCAGAAATTGAAAGTAAATCTTCTGATTGTGGCCCTAATATGCCAGGTAAGAATCCTAAATTTAAGAATGTCAAGCATAAGAAGACCCCAATTGGGAATGAAACTGAGACAAGAAAGGCATGGCCTAGGAGGTCACTTTTATTTGACTTGCCTTATTTGAAGAATAACCCGATGCGACATGTATTGGATGTGATGCACGCAGAGAATAACATCGCTAAACATATAGTGGGCACATGCCTTGGGGGGAGTCATTCGAAGGATGGAGAAAATGCACGAAAAGACTTTAAATCATTGAAACTTAAGCCACAACTATGGTTGAAAGAAGATAGTAGGAAAAGGACAATAATTCCCCCTGGTGCGTTTACTTTGACGAGTGAGGAAAGAAAGGTGCTTTTAGACACAATATATAATTTGAAGGTTCCATCTAATTTCTCGTCCAACTTGCAAAGGATTGTGAATTATGCTACCCATTATTTACATAAGTGTAAGTCCCACAATTGGCATGTGATCATGCAATTGGTTCCTCTATTATTTAGGCACGGTTTCTCCAAGCACAAGGATTTGCGGAGGGATATTATGAAAATTAGTATCTTCTTCTCACTTTTATGTCAGAAGGTAGTCAATCGAGATCACATAGTGGCCGCAAAATCGGTTGTGTTTTGGAGAAGTACGTTCTCCCATCATTCTTTGACATAAGTGTTCACTTGTTAGTACACCTATGCGACGAGACACTTCTTTGCGGCCCATTTATATATCGGTGGATGTATCCATTTAAAAGATTGATGAAAGTTTTCAAAGATTACACCAAGAATACACGATACATTGAAGGATCAATTGCAGAGGAATACATCACCGTGGAGTCATACTCGGGAATATATGCTTGACTCGACCAGCGTGGATGACATTTATGAGTTCGTCCATGAGGGTGGTCATGTGATGGGAAAATGAGTGAAATTAACGAGTTTGAAACATGAACAAGTAGCTCGTTATCTATTTGACGCACATGAAGATGTCAAGAATGGAAAAATTAAGTTTAATTTATTTTTACTTTTACATTATTTTAATTTTTATACATGATTAATCATGTAATACATTTTTCACGATCTATGCAGAAAATATGAAGCCTGTGAGAACAATAAAAGACGAAAAACAATGGCACAATCGGACAACGAATTTAGACTGTGGTTGTCACATGAGGTAATTATAATGAAAATGGCTATTATTAAATTTCACATTACAAGAAAGCTTTACAAGAACCTAATTAATTTATCTGTATTCTCAACTCTTAAAGACAGGTGATGCGATATCAAGGCTTGCTCGTCTAGCCACTGGACCCTTGTTCATGGAACAAGTGTACAAAAAGTATCGATTGAACGGTTACGTATTTGGTGCAAGGGTGTACAAGGAAATTACAAATGTACCGAACTCGGGCATTTCATACAAGGCTCTTACTTTCTTTCGAGCGAGCACGAAAGATAAAAACCTCGTTGAAGCTGAAATGACTTACTATGGTGTAATTCAAAATACATTTGAATTGGACTATGTAAGCTTCAAAGAGGTTGTATTTAACCGTGACTGGGTAAGAGTTGAGGATAAAAATGCTTATAAAATTGATCATGGCACCAATTTAATCATGGTTGACTTGTCCAAGTTGAAGAGCACCGAACACGTGAGCGATGAGCCGTTTGTTTATGCTTTTTAAAAGGTCAGGCAAGTGTTTTACTCGAAGTATATCAACAACGAGTCGTGGTCAATCGTCCTACATGCGTCTAAGAATCTAAACATTAGTGTGGATGACTTGGCTGCTCCTAACGAATATTAATCCATTTTTTATGATAACCCGAATTTCAAATAATTTTTAGATTTGTAATAAGTATTCCAATTATTTATAATGAGCTATGGTTCTACTATTCTAGTTCTTTATTATTATCGGATGACAATTTAATGCTTTTTATTTATTTGTACTTGACCAATTTAATGCTTGTAATAACCAATGGGTGTATTATTCTAGTGCTTTGTTATTGTCGGATTTGAATCAAAATTGATTTTATGGTTAGTGAATATGTCAATTAGGATTTTAATTAATTTAAGCATTAATACGATAGGAAAGATGCTCAACAAAAATATTAGCGGTGAATAAAACGTAACAACACGAATATGAATATTCAAATCAAATGCAAATCTCAAAGCATTTATCAATAAATTTCTCAACAACACATTAACCTCGTCACCAAACCTCACCCCATCCGCATATGCTTTATAAAGACATAGCCCCGGGAAGCAGGAATTTCAGCAAGTGCCCAACCTCCGTGCCATATTAAAATCTCATGACAACGTGCTCAATAACAACATGAATAATACCACATGAATCAAAATAATTTCAACAATTACTTTTCCAAATTTCCAAGAATTTAACAATTTAAATATGAGTTAAAAAATCACAGGAATTCAAAGGGAATAACACTCGCGAGATTAAGGAGAATGTTGTGTAAAACCCCATACCTTAAAATAATCGCATGAATCGTCACATAAAAATCATCCTCTAAATCTGATCGCACTATCACGTTCCTCTCGCGAAAATAATAAAATCATGTTCTAGCCCCAACACGAGATAACCCCAAATAGTCCTATTTTAAAAACCTAGAAAAATCAAATCCAAAAATTATTCGAATTCCAATCTGACTTCAGATTTGGATTCTACACGAAAAATTGAGTCAGGTATGTGTTCTGAGTTTTTTCTCAAATCTCATCCGAATGCACTCAAAAATAAGATCTAAACATTCCAAATTGGCTCTTCTCATTCCACTCGTTTTTACCTCTTTTGATTTCGTTTTTGACCTCTCTTTTTCATCTCCCTTTCCTTATAATGATCCATAATATTCCTTATATAACCCCTCTCTCAAACCCTAGCTTGGAGCCTAAGGTAATGCATATTAGTATATTGCCCTTTAATTCAAAATTGTCAACTTTACATATTTAAACCATTATAAAATGTCCAAAAATAACTTAAATTTAAACGTTTGATTCGATTTCAAACCAAAATAAATTATTTTATCCCCGATTAATAAAATAATAATATTACCAAAATCTTATAATAAAATAATAATATTACCAAAATCTTATACAATATTCATAAATAAAGCCCTTAAAATAATGGGGTATTACATACTTCCCCCCTTAAAAAGGAATTTCGTCCTCGAAATTCAACGAAACCTAACACTCGAAATAAAATGCTACTCGATTCAATTTCCCAAAATCACACACTAAAGTCCTCATATCAATTCTAAACATCCTCACCACAATGCCTAACATATCCTCAAAAATTTTCTCTCCAAAGAAAACATATCTAATCCGCATGCTAGGCCCAATACCCAAGATCCAAGGGTTACCGTATACCTAAGCTCTGATACCATTTTTAAACGCCCCTCCCGTTTGGGGAGAGCGAACGGAGCGCCACTACGATAAAATAAATCCAAATCCACAATAACAAGGTATAGAGCATCTAAATCCCACAACAACAAAAGAGAAACTACAAATCTCAATCTCTTCAAATTAAATACCAAGTCTCTCGAATTACATGCAACAACTAACTCGAAAATAATATACAACTCTCCAATGCTCTATACATCAAAGTAATACAATTTTCTTTCTTGTATTAAAAATTCTTCCCAAATAATCCTCGCTAAAAATCAATCCCAATAATCCATAGCGATCAAATCCACGCTAACCTGCCAACTAAAAGAAAATATGGGGAAGTACACAAGACGATAGGAAAGATGCTCAACAAATATATTAGCGGTGAATAAAACGTAACAACACGAGTATGAATATTCAAATCAAATGCAAATCTCAAAGCATTTATCAATAAATTTCTCAACAATACATTAACCTGGTCACCAGACCTCACCCCATCCGCATATGCTTTATAAAGACATAGCCCCGGAAAGCAGGAATTTCGGCAGGTGATCAACCTCCGTGCCATATTAAAATCTCATGACAACGTGCTCAATAACAACATGAATAATACCACATGAATCAAAATAATTTCAACAATTATTTTTCCAAATTTCCAAGAATTTAACAATTTAAATATGAGTTAAAAAATCACAGGAATTCAAAGGGAATAACACTCGCGAGATTAAGGAGAATGTTGTGTAAAACCCCATACCTTAAAATAATCGCATGAATCGTCACATAAAAATCATCCTCTAAATCTGATCGCACCATCACGTTCCTCTCGCGAAAATAATAAAATCATGTTCTAGCCCCAACACGAGATAACCCCAAATAGTCCTATTTTAAAAACCTAGAAGAATCAAATCCAAAAATTATTCGAATTGCCAATTTGACTTCAGATTTGGATTCTACACGAAAAATTGAGTCAGGTATGTGTTTTGAGTTTTTTCTCAAATCTCATCCGAATGCACTCAAAAATAAGATTTAAACATTCCAAATTGGCTCTTCTCATTCCACTCGTTTTTACCTCTTTTGATTTCGTTTTTGACCTCTCTTTTTCATCTCCCTTTCCTTATAATGATCCATAATATTCCTTATATAACCCATCTCTCAAACCCTAGCTTGGAGCCTACGGTAATGCATATTACTATATTGCCCTTTAATTCAAAATTGTCAACTTTACATATTTAAACCATTATAAAATGTCCAAAATAATTTAAATTTAAACGTTTGATCCGATTTCAAACCAAAATAAATTATTTTATCCCCGATTAATAAAATAAAAATATTACCAAAATCTTATAATAAAATAATAATATTACCAAAATCTTATACAATATTCATAAATAAAGCCCTTAAAATAATGGGGTATTACATAAATTCTTCGAAATTTGGAAAAATAATTGTTGAAATTATTTTGATTCATGTGGTATTATTCATGTTGTTATTGAGCACGTTGTCATGAGATTTTAATATGGCACGGAGGTTGGGCACCCGCCGAAATTCTGCTTCCCGGGGCTATGTCTTAATAAAGCATATGCGGATGGGGTGAGGTCTGGTGACCAGGTTAATGTGTTGTTGAGAAATTTATTGATAAATGCTTTGAGATTTGCATTTGATTTGAATATTCATACTCGTGTTGTTACGTTTTATTCACCGCTAATATATTTGTTGAGCATCTTTCCTATCATATTGTGTACTTCCCCATATTTTCTTTTAGTTGGCAGGTTAGCGTGGATTTGATCGCTATGGATTATTGGGATTGATTTTTAGCGAGGATTATTTGGAAAGAATTTTTAATACAAGAAAGAAGATTGTATTACTTTGATGTATAGAGCATTGGAGAGTTGTAT
>Ga0115848_100114_pt1:20000-23382 | contig 23382 bp, 26 predicted proteins | sample InSIn3gowninarea_FD_83862 | JGI IMG/M metagenome (GOLD analysis project Ga0115848, IMG submission 83862) | reverse complement strand
TTTGTTCTCCTTCGCTACCCCAAAACACATTATGCCGAAGCTCGAAGTTCAAAGTTTGGGGAAATCCACGGGTTAGTGGCAGTTGGCGCTCTAGGATGCAAATGTATGAACCTACGAAGTCCTAGAAACCTAAACTCTCAAAAGTTCAAACACGTATTCCCGAACATGAATTTTTTTATTTGTTTTTTAAATGTAAAGAACGAAGCAATTAAGTTTCCCTGGACAATTAAGTTTCATAACTGAATCTTGATTCGTTATGCTTATATATTATGATGTGGGAAGGTCAAGGGGTAGCGAAGGAGAACAAAGAATAGGGAATCTAAATAGATAGAGAATTTGAACTAAACATACATAGAGAAGACATAACATAGAAAAGGGGATGCATTTTCCTTGCTAGCAAGCGCGAAAAATAGGCTCTCTTATTCCAGAATTGTACTCTATAAAATTTCTTTGAGTCATTTGAAGAAATAAAACAGAGCAATGGAGTTTTTTTATCCCAATATCATTTTTCTCCACTTTAAAAACATCTATCTCTATCTCTTTCTTCAATTCATATTACTTATGTTTGAAGGACAATGTTGGCCCTTCAAGATTTATTTATAGTTCTATTTGTAAGTGCCATTGGGGGATTTTGATTTCTCCACTAGAAAACATATCACCCTCTTTTTGAATTGGTTTACAGTAAGCATGTTATTTTTCCTATTAAATTTGAATTAAGACTCTAAAATTAGCTAGCAAGTTGGATATTTTCCCTTTTATAAGCACGGCAACAATGAATCCTCCAATTAAATACATTGGAAGGATTTGAAGGGGAAGCTCGGTTGTGAACACAAGTGGTTCAACAACAATGCAAGCGTTTCCGTGACCAACATATTAGGCATAAGACCTTTTCACCATGTGATTGGGAACTATTATATGATTCTAGATTTGGTGAATTTTCGGACAAATTTTAGGTATGTTGGATGGGACCTTATGAGACTAAGGAGCTCTATTTGAATGGTGATGTTCATCTTGCAACCATTGATGATTTTGCCAAATACATTTTGTAAATGGTTATCGATTATGTGTATATAAGAAGACCTTGAGTGAGGATCAATTTATTGAGAAGCTAGTTTTGCATGATGATTTGCAATTAATTTCTATAAAATCATTCACTCTATAGATTAATTGTTTCTTTTTAAAAAAATAATTAAAAAATTATTTTAAAAAATAATTTAAAAAACCAATAAAATTTTTCTCATGCTATCCTTAATATTTTATGAAGTTAGCATTCCTTTGCAAATTTATAACCGCTACCTTCCATGTTCCAACACTGATATGTGATCGCATTCTTAACCATCTACCTTAACTATTGTGTTACCCTTAGTGTTTTGTGAAGGTAGCATTCCTTTGAAAATTCATAATCGTTACCTTCCAACAATGATATATAGTCGGTTGGTTTGTGGTCTAGCGGTAGATGTGTGGTGGTTTACCACGGCTAGCCTAGGTTCAATTCTCAATGCACCGTGTACATAGGATCTACCTGAGAATCCCCAAAGTGACATCACGGTAGGATTTAAGTACCCACTCTGGCAAAAAAGAGGTGTTTATCTTGAAAAAAACAAAAAAAAACAAACAAAAAAACAATGATATATGTGACTACCTCCTTAGCTATCATCTTTAATTGTCATGCTACTCTCAATGTTTTGTGAAGGTGGCATTCCTTTCCAAATTTGTAACAACTACCTTTCAATAGTAATATGTGACCACCTTCTTAACCATCTTCCTTAACCATTATGCTACCCTCAGTGTTTTGTTTAGGTAGCATTCTTTTGCAAATTCAAAACCTCTATGTTCTAATAGTGATATGTGACCACCTTCTTAACTATTTTCCTTAACCATGATGCTTCCCTTAGTGTTTTGTGAAGGTAACATTCTTTTGCAAATTTTAACTGCTACCTTCCAATTGTGATATATGACCACTTTCTTAATCGTCTACCTTAACTGTCATACTACCCTTACTTAATCATGATGGTGGCCTTATTTATCTATGCTCACCTTATTTTTAGGGTAGAATAACATGTGATTTTGATTGGATGTTGTATTCATATTAATTGTACCACTAGAGTTATCGTTTTGAAGCACGGGGAGGACTTACAATTTAGACAAGAACGACATGCTTTGTGAAGCCATTGCACACTTAGAAATTAGTACTCTAGTGCATATATCATGCAAATACATAGAGATGAAAAGAAATGTAGAAGAACACATGACATAAGAATCAAAACAAGAAGAGAGAGACTAAACCAAAACAAGGCAAGGATTTTAGTCCTACAATCATGGAGGAAGAGATATGAGAGACATTAGTGACAACCATACCCAATGGTTTAGTCACTTAGGTCCCATGAAACTTTTGTGTGAGAGGGGAACTAGATTCTAGAAAATAAATCAATTGAAGTAAGTTATTGATAGACATATTGAATGATGTAAAGTTATTTGATTTATCTTATCATGCATGCCATTTCAATTCTCTACAAGTTTATCAATTTGTTTAGAATTATTCAAATAAAGTGACCACGGTTGAGGGAAAACATCTTTCATTGGATAAGGAGCTAATTGGAAGAGCAATTGGAGTGGAGGTAGGAGGGATAAGTTGGATGAAATGAGGAATCCCATAGGAATTTAAGGATTTAGTGAAGACCCTCTATGGAGGCACTCTTCTAAATGGAATCAATTCCAACAAGGAGATTGCTATTAAGCTCATGCCATTCCCCTAGGATCGAATATCCATTATGCTCTTCGAATATGTTTTTGTAAGGATAGATCCAACTTACCTCTTTACTCATCATTTTAGGGTCTTCATAGTTTGAAGAAAGGGAGAATCAGATGATGTGGCATATTTTTTGTTGGATTCTATTAAAAGAAATGTGGTAAATTAGAAGAAAGGGGTCGATAAGGAACTTAGGCATCCATGCTTAATTTAGCTCTTAGTCAATACAACTCTTCGGTAGGGAGAGAGTACCTACAATGTAACAAAAACTCCAATATCTGTAGTAGCTATGGGAAGTACATCAGGAAAGTATGCATCGTATGTGATAAACAACATTGCAAAGTATGCAACATTGATCAAAGGTTTTGATCTTGCTAAAATCTAGGGAGTTAAAAATATCCTTATCTAAGGGGACTCTAAGTTAATTATCAATCACCTCTCCAAGATCTGGACAAAGGTTTCATGGAGCCTAGAAGACTCTCTACATGAAGCACAAGACCTCCTTTGCTACTTTGAAACAATGAACTTCATAAATATCCCTCGAGTTAAGAATAAAGTGGCCGACTTCATGGCTAACATTGGGGTTAGGCTAAAAACTAGCAAAAAAGTTATATCTTTGCTTTCCCATGCAAT
>Ga0115848_100114_pt1:0-15000 | contig 23382 bp, 26 predicted proteins | sample InSIn3gowninarea_FD_83862 | JGI IMG/M metagenome (GOLD analysis project Ga0115848, IMG submission 83862) | reverse complement strand
ACCAGTAGAATCATGTATAGGAGTCAATGTCCTATCATTCTATATGAAATCCATCATGACAAGTATCAAGAGTATCTTGCTAGAGTCAAGGTGCTAGCCTTTTATAAGATCAGAATATCCAATGGATAGATGTTAGCCAAACATCAAGTGTATGAATGTATCAACAATAGATAGCCTCATATAATTCAAGAAGATCAAAATGTTCAACACCAAGTACATCATTTCATCATAGGAAACATATGTTGAAGTTACTTTCATATGCATGTATGAGCCATTAAAGAAAGATACATTCTCATCATACCTTAGGTCTTACCAAGAAAATAGTTGAAACATACCATGCATACCTTGTGGTATTACCTGTGCACTTGTTCATTAGACATAGGCCACTTGAAGCACTTTGTCATCCTTTCATCAAGTACCTCTTTACCACTTTCTAGATCTAGCCTTTCTTTCATGCATATCAAATGATCCTCAAGAAGGATATACTCATCACATTTCATCAATGAGGTTAGATATATCCATATCCTCAAACATACATGCAGGAAGCATAAGCAATGATCAAAACAATAATCATAATAATCACATCCATAAGTCTAAATAAGAGTAAAGACACAAAGAAACATCATAAGTTAAGAAGTAATTATCTTCAATGAGAGGTGATCTTATCCCTCTGGAACTAGCCTTCAAGAGCTATAAATGCCCATGGTCCATATACCAATGTTGTCTTCAATTATCCAACTAGGTCTACTATGGATTAACCCATCTAGGGCTTTGAGTCAAATCTCCCACAAGTTCTTAAGAATATTCACATTAACGAGCTAGGTTCCATATCTCATATAGTTTTCATAAACAAGGGTTTTGTATCCAACCCTAACCTCATAAAATGCATCAAACCCTAATAATCATGCCACGTAGGGTTTTATTCAGACCCTAAAATTCTTTTAGGTCCCCACCATCCTATTCTTTCTTCCATCAATGGTGTCATCATCGGGGTGATCTCCATCAATTTTCTTCATCCCAACTCTGGTACCATGTTAATTTTTCATAGGGATACATTGTTCTTTTCCTTAATAATTTCATTTCATCATTAATACATTAAGTTCACTCCATATCATCATTAAATTATTTAGATCTACACCATTATACATCAACATATGCAATTATATAGAAAGAAAAACATCATCATCATCATCAATGCAACATAACATAAAAGGAACTGGAGAAGAAAAGCATGCACACAAATAGAGATACCATGATGGTCCAAGACCAGGGCAGAACCCACTATGGGGAGAACCCATGAAAATATTCTTCTTCTTAAATCATTATCAAATGATTCAACAAAATAGAGTACAATGATCCATAACTTTATCTAAGAAACAAAACAACTATGATATCCATGAAACAGATCTAATCGTGTTTGAAAATAAAACCATGTTCCTGTGACTGTAATATGTTGTCACTAACTATAGACGACTAATGGATATTGTTGTCACTATGCCAAACACTACTGAACACTAAGTGGAAACTTCATAATACTGAAATCTCATCTTTGAGTCTTGGATGCAGGGAAGAGGAGTTGTGCTCGCATATATAGTAGACCTGGACACTCTCTGTGAACTGTATGCCAATGAATATGGCAACCCAGATGCTCGCAGACCATTATGTGCATGCGTATAGAGAAAAACTCACTAGATCTACTTAGAAACCATTGTACAATCTCTTATAATTACTCTTCATGCATCCATGACCTCCTAGATGCTCTTAGGAGCACTCTATGCAAGCATTCAGAGACAGACACCTCCAAATCCACCTCTAGAACCATGGACACTCTCATAAGCTTCTATGCTAGCTTCTATGGCTCTTTGGACGCTCTCATAGGCTTGTGTTCTAGTGTCCAAGGACTAAAATGCTCACTTTTGTGCCATTGTACAGGGCTAAAAAGCCCTAGATCAGTGTGAGATTCAACCCTAAGATTGCGAATCCTTGTGCAAACTTTCCTCCGACAGACTTGTGCGAACCGAGACAACAAGAGAAGATATAATGGCTTGAATGAACATGTCTAAATGAGCTTGAGTTATCTTCTGTTTATAGGCTTTCATGAGGGTCCACTTGGGGTTAAGCAGTTGCCCATGTGGTTAGGGATGACCCATTCGATAATACGTCTATGAATAGAATAATCCATAACTCAACTTCCACTTGATGAAATGTAACAACCCTGTTTAAAAATCCACGTAAAAAATATATAAGGCCACGGTTGATGGGAAACATATTCCAAGTTGAATGGTGAGAAATACATCCTATTCTGGTTGCTCATTTCGTTATTATGGCTAAGGAAAATTGGTGAAGGAAATGGAAAAGCCTTGGGGAAGGCATGAGGCATTTATTGCCATTTTATTTATGAAAATAATGGAAATTAGGAAAAAAAGGAGGTGAAAGGTCACATGTTTCATGTAAAGAGTAGAATGAAGAAAATAAAGGCCTCATTAATAAAAATGATTTTGAGGATTAGTGGGTAGATTTGGTCAGTGTAAGCTTGGTCAGTTTAGTTTTGGAGCCCTCTCATTATTCTTTCTCTCTCTCTCACTATTGGATAATTATAGTTTTTTGGCAGCAATCTTGGAGGGTGTGGCATACTTGGAATTTTAGAGAAAGAAGGCAACGTAAAAGTAGGAAAGCACAAAAGGACATTGAGATCAGTAACTACAACGAGTTTTACTTGTAGGTACCAAGTTGCATGTATTTTTTCCTCACTAAATTTGGAATGCATGATATATGCATGTGGATTATTGGTCATGATCTGTCACTAGCATGGATGATTGTGGATTTATTTTCATTGTTTTTCTTGGTTGTTTCTCATGTTTCCTTACCTTGGGTTGAGTTATTAGTCCTGGAACCTTGGTTGGAAAAATGCTTTGGAGTCCCATAATAGCTTTGGTTTAATTACTAGTCACATAGCCTTGGTTGGACAAATGCTTTAGAGCCCTTGGTAGGTAGAGTTACTAGTCTTGCACCCTTGGTTGGATAGATTCTCTCGAGCCTATTGGCAACTATGGGTTGAGCTACTAGTCCTGGAGCCTTGGTTGAAACAAGCTCTTTGGAGCCCTAGATGGCTAGGATAGAGACCAATATGATGATGGTTTTGTGTTGTTCGACTGTGAGGTGGAATCACTATTTGATGTGTTGAGGTGGATGGCCTCTGGAAGCCTTGGATCGTTTTCGATTAATGTGTATTGTGAGATTTGACATTCATGCTTGGAATATGGCACGAGGGTGAATGGATGAAGAGAGATTTGGCTCATCCATTCTACACTCAGGTGGAACGTGGAATTCCCAACTTGGGTTTAGAATTTGCATCGTCAATATGAGGTTATTTCTCCTTGTATATCTGTGAGTATTATACTGGATTATATGTGGTTTATATGGTAGTGATCTCATTGGTATTTCTATTGCTATTACACTGGTTACATATGTGTTTTATGGTAGTAACTATGTATGGCTCCCATCATTTCTTTACTTGTATATGAATGAACAATGTATTTATGGCCTAGCTAAAATGACAAGGAAACAATGTCTCATAGCAAATCTCAAATAAGTATGAGACCCCTATGCTCAGATCTGTTATTTACATCTGTAGATTACATATTTGGGATATGTTTGACGAAATTCCTGTCATGGGTAGTACGGGTCGAGTCAAGATCTTATTCAAGTAATTACATTAAAACTATTATTTCCATGGTATCTTATTGTTCCAAAGGTGCCATTCAATTTTGTGCAGTGACCTAGGCTCTGTACCTAAAAATGTGGCTTAAATCTCTAGGACGCTAGCACAAAACTGAGAAAAATAATCTCTAGACTTTGGCTTTCAGACCTATGAGAGCGTCCAAAGGTCCCTCAACATAGGCATGCCCATAGAATGAGAGTGTCCAAAGATTAGTTGGTCCAAAATGTCAGTGGGACCCAAGGGCTGGTTGCCACAAAGGTTCAGTTGGTTCTTGAGGATCCTAATGATGATGTTGAATGTTTGTATGCTCTGTTTTTGTTATCTCCACTTCCTTAATGTAACTTAGGAGGTTGAATCCTATCATAGTGGCTTCTCATTGCATGTTTACCCTAGCTAGATGGTTGTTTGGGTAGATGTGGGAGGAGGGTGTTACAGAATGATATGAGAGCATGGTTCACCCCTCAGACTGGATGGGCAGTGTGTTGGTCATGCATTCATGTTAGTTTCATATGTGTTTATTTTGTTGTAGCCCATGTTATTGTTTCATTTAGATGTTGTCAATCATGGTTGTAGTGATGTCGCCATGCGAAGGTTGGTGGTGTTGTTGTGGGATGTGTTGTCATGAGTGGATGGTGGTATATGCATTTTTTATACATGTGTGTGTCTATATGTTGTTATGCATGCATTGTCATGGTGAAGGTTGTTGTGCATGAGGCCATTGTATTCAATAATGTCATCATGATGATATTGGTATGTTATGATGCTTATGTGTTGGTTGAGATAGAGCAAGAGATGCAGATCATCAAAGTGAAGTTTCCGCATTAGATCTCGACGTAAGAGAAGATCATGATACATGTATTTTACGTTTGGAATGAAGGTATGTTAGTTAATGGATTGTTATATGCATTAGGGTTATATACTTGTTTGTCATTCTATTATTATTATGGTTGCATGTATGATAAATGTTAGCTGATTATTGTAGTCATATGCACATGGGTCAAATAGTCATGAATGTTAGTGACCTATGGTTGTATGCATTGCTATTGTTGTTTTAGGTTAAATAACTTGATGGTTAGGTTATATTTTGTTGATGAGTATGTTATAGGTTAAATTCTTGTTGTTTTATGATAGTTAGCTTGATGATTAGATTATATGTCGTTGATGAGCATGGTATATAACTTGTAGCTGCTATATGCTTGTAACTTGATGATTAGGGTTATTACATTAAGATCTTGTTGTTATATGTATCATACAAAGTTGTATTGTTCTATGCAAATGGTTAGGGATATGACATTCAGGTATGAGTTAATATGTTGTGATATTATGTCATACTAATTTAGACTAGATATGTAGATGTGATTATTATGTATGAATGATAATTAATTATGAGTTTTTTATATGAACATGTTAGTTAGTGAATATTATGGATATCATGTTTGTGTTTGAGTTGATATGTTGTTAAATTATATTGTGCTAATCTAGATTGATTGCGCAGACAAGATAGCCTCCCCTTAGATCCATTAAGGTATGAGTTTTCTTATGTCGTATATTTGGTGCTTGACTATTTTATTATGTCGTCTAGTTCATTAATTTAACATGGTATGTTTCCAAGTTGGTTAGATGCTTGATGAATTATATAATAGGAGTATGAGTCCAAATGATTTTGTTTTAATATGATTGTACTAACACATATGTGTTGTGATAGTTTATTTTTACTTGAGCGTAGTAGGTGATAGTTGTAGCATTATGTCTAATGACCATGGGTTATGACATGATTGTTGGTCTTGGTAAAGGTTGATTTCAAATTGATAGATATCATTGTCTTGATATTTGGAACATGTGGTCGACATCTATAAATAGTTGGAGGAAACATGCTCGGTATTAGCATGACAAGGTAAAAATTGATTTGTTTATATAACTAATAGTTGGATGATGTGATAGCGCATAATAAGACTCAATTGTGGCAAGGTAAAAAGGTAAAAGAAAGGAATTGGGTAATAATTCCTCTGGCCATGTTTGGAAACCCTAATTCCAAAGTAATGATTTTTTTGCATACAAGAAGTCTTCCTGACCCTAATTTATTTGAAATTATGTGGATATGGGCTATGTTCATGGACATGTATTCGACAGGTATAACAATTGGTGTCTAGTTATAAGTAGATCTATAAAGGGAATTAGAGTCCCTTGAGACATGGCACATACGTGTTTGGTGGTATGGTAGCGTGCTTGGAACAACAAGATAAGGTAATTGGTTTATTGTTATGTTTACATATGCACTAAGAGTTATGTGTTGATGGAAGTATGATGCAAGGGATTGCATGGAAAAGAGGTTGCCATGAAATATCAAAGAAGGCTCAAGTTGAGATTTACCCTGGAGGCTTTGGGAACCAAGGGGATTGAGTCATGGCGTTTGTTGTCAGTCTTGTGCTTTTGTTATTTTGGTGAATTTTTGTGCTTGATTGTGGTTTTGTTTGCATCTTGTGCATGGCCATGCCACTTTATTTGTGGTGTCGTATTGTTGTTGGTTTTCCATGGTTTTCTTATTGTTGGATTTCTTGTTCTTTCTTTTTTAAGTTTTGAGTCTTGGGAATTGGTTGGGAAAGACAAAAGTTAGTGGAGCTCAGAGAGAGATGAATGAAATCCAGTAGGCAATGTAAGACTTGGATGAAGCAGATGCATGTATAAGGGTAGTTGAAGGCAAGAGCATGACAACCAGTTGGATTGGTTGGGTCCATTGGTGCAAATGGACAATGGAAGGACAATCATGAGAAAAGTATTCAGGAAGGGTAAAGTGAATGGATTTGAGGCATCATATGCCTTTCCTATGTTGAGAATGATTTTTCTCAATGTTGTGCATGGTGTGCATGGATACGGGGACTTCTCTGGACCTTGACCTTATGGTATCTAGTAATTATGTTATGATCATGCTTATGTTGATGTTTATATATGTATACATGTATGTGTATGTATGTCAATTTCTAACAGGAGCATGATTTTCTTATGCTAATGTTTATGTATATGTATGTATGTATCCATGCTTCTATGTCACTGTCTCACATGGTAGTCAGGGATCATTATTGTGGAGGAATGCTTGCTTATGTAGGTGAATGGCATGACGATGTTCTTAGTCTTATAGGGAATCAAGTGGGAAGAGTAGACATGACACATATTTGAGGTCAATATCACATGGTTATGAGTTGATATTATGCAATTATATTATGTCTATGTTATGGAAAGGATATGTTGAGGGATACGTCAGGGAAATGAAAACAACATGCTTTGTGGCATGCTAGGATAGGCATGGATGCCAAACATACACTAGAAGCAAGGTTGCATTGTATAGTTGGTGTGTGGCGTATGGATGTGAAGTACTACTATTGTATATGTTGTACGTGTTGCATCTGTGATGTTGTTAGCATGCGGTGTTGTGTATATATAGCATGTGTACATGTTGATTATGCAATGTTATATATAGGGTGGAATAGATAGTGTTGTGCAAATGTTGCATATGTAGTGTTGGGCATAGATGGTGCTATGTACATATTGTACTGTGCACATGACGGGTATGTGGTGTTGTGCACAAGTTCGATATGTAGTGTTGTGTACATAGGGTGCTATGTACATATGATATTCTGTGCATGTTGTACATATGGTGCTATGTAAATATGGTGTTGTGTGCATGATTGTACAAGTGCTGCTATGGGCATGTGGTACCATGTACATGTTGTACATATGGTGTTATGTGTAGGTGATGTTGTGTAAATTTCATGCATATGGTGTTGTGTACATGTGGTTTTGTGCACATGATGTGCATGTGGTGCTGTGTACATCTGGAATTCTGTACACATTGTACAGGTGGTACAATGTAGATGTGGCATTGTGTACACGTTGTGCAAGTAGTGTTGTGTACATGTGATGTTGTGCACACATTGTGCAGGTGGTGCTTTGTACAGGTGCTACTATGTATGTGTTGTACATATGGTATTGGTGTACATGTGGTATTGTGTGCATTTCATACATGCTGTATTGCGGGCAAGTGATACTATGTATGTAGATTGTCTAGTCATGGTTTCGTGACATGTGTATTCATTATGTTGTACTCTATGTATGTATATGTATTGTGTTGGGTTGTACATCAGGTATATATGTATGTATTATGTTCTATGTTAGGTGTAGGTATATGCATCATGTGGCGACCAGGTGTTATAGCTCCAAATCTCACTCTCATGGTTTGTGATGCTGTACCCATGGCCTAGGGCAACCCCTCCTTCCAGACCTGGTCCTAAAATTTAAAAAATAGTGTTTTATCTCCTATACGCGACATTGCCCTCAGTTAAACGCGTGTACATGCGGGTATGTGTATACCCAACCCGCGTGTATGTATTAAAACACTTAAAAAAATAAATAATTCCTTATTTTCGGGCAGAGATCGCGGGTTTTACCTGCTGATCACCTGTTAGTGCCCGTGGCCCAACTGTTCCCAACCAACTCCTAACTAAAAAACTACTTTGGAGATGGTATAAAAAGAACTCAAAGGGAAGGCCTAAGGGAGAGAAAAAGAGAGCAAGATTACTATGCTAAGATTTTCCCCTTGACCAGGTCTGAAATCCTTGGTGCCTTCTGCACTTCCCCCATTTTGCATAGGAAACCCTTGTTTCCATGTGTATTGGTGATCATTCATCATTTATGTCATCATAGAGTAGGACTTGGAAGGAGCTCTTGTTGGAGGCTTGAGGCTGGAACGAATCCGGGAGGAAGCTTTGCTTGGAGCCTGCTGAAGGTGTTTCAGGTGAAATCTTTCCGTTATATGTACTTTACTTGCCTTGATATAAAGAAACATGTCTTGGTTCCCGAAACAATATTTCTTTATGCTTATGAGATTCTTGTTTTGAATTCTTATGCAAGTAGTTACTTAAAGATTTTTATAACTAACTCTATAGCATGAAGATGATTTTTGTATAAGTATTTGTCCATGTACTACTGTGTTCTTTGATTTGTTTGTTTTGCAGGTCAAAGAAGGAGAAGGGAACTCCAAGAAGGGTTTGGACCCTAAAGGTCTTCTCGAACGTAGGACATTAGGTACGTACCCTCAACATTAGAATTTGCTTAAAGTAAAGATGATGGCTATGTGTGTTTCTTTGAATCAGCAATTTTCAGTTTGGTAGAGTCTTAACCCAAAGGACCCTAGGGGTACTTTCCCTTCAACCACCAGGTGTAGGTGCTTGTATAGTGTTGTGTTGTACACTAGATGTAGGTGTATGTATTGTGTGGTGGTGTAAACTAGGTGTAGGCGCATGTATTCTGTTGTGTTGTAAATTGGTTGTAGGTGTATGTGTTGTGTGGTAGGTGTAGGTTCATGTATTGCATGGTGTTGTATGTCATGTGTGGTTGTATGTGTGTGATGCACACTATGTGTATGTGCACATGGTTGAGGAGAAGACACTGGGTGTTTCTTGGGTGTGGAAACCAATCCATAGTGTGTACATAAAGAACAAAGGTAGAAGAGAAGGATCGATTAAATAATAAGTATCAGTGTTTTATTTCAGTTTTATTATGCATGTGATATATGATTCTAGTCTATGATTGTGATCTATGATTCTGGTTTATGATGGTTACATGTGATTTATGATTTTGATCTATGATGTTTGTGTTTTGAGCTAACCTGATGTGATGTATTTATACATGATAATTTGGTCAAAGATGATAGATTAACTTGCTGTGACAGGGAGTAAATAGGATTTCAAGTGTACCTTATTGAAGAGCTACCCGTGAGGTATGATTTTAATTTATTTTAATTTATTTTGAATATAATGAAAATTTTGTGCTTGGTACAAGAAAGCATGAAATGCCCAGTTGGGTGGTTGAAACTGACTGCAAGGATTAGAAGCAGCAGTAAAAGAAATTGGAAGAGGTAGCAGTATGTTGGTAAGGCATTTAGGAGCAAGGTTATTATGTGACACTGGTACCCAATAGTATCCATTGATTTCCATGAGCATGCTATGCCTATTATGATGGTTATAAGGTAGGGATATACCTTGGCTTTTTTGTATCTTCCATTCTGAGGAAGCCTTACCAACGGATGGATTGCTCAGGATGGGGTTGCTAATGGAACTTGGAAGGTTTGTGACTGCAAAGAAGGGGGTGAATGAGTTTCCCAAGGGACTGTGTGGTAGAGGAGGGAAGGCCAAGGATGGATTTGTTTTGGGAATTAGCATTGCGAGATGGAATCATATACACATTAGGAGTGTGCCCTGGAAAAATGAGTCAGTAACTATTCACTGAGAGGAAAAGTGGCACAGGATTATAGTGCTAGACATTGGATGCAGATTTGACTTTGTAGTGGATTCTAGACTTCATGGGAAGGATATGAGTCCTAGTATTACATTGAGGGTGGAGGTGTGAGCCTCTAGATTTCCGTATTGTGGATGCAGGCATCATATCCTTTTATTTTCTAGTTGAGAAAATGTGCATATGTGTATATGTGTGTATTATTGCAAATATTGTATCGAGCTGGATTTATAAATCTCAATAAAGCATATGATTATTTCCTTGGTGAAGCAAATGCGTATGTGTGTATATGTGGTTATTATTGTAAATACGATAATGAGTTGTGTTATAAAGCTCTAGTAAATGGTATTTTTGTCATGTTTTAGTAGATGGTCATTTTAAATAATGCAACGAGCTATGTTATAAAGCTCCATGTCCAGTACGTTTTGTTTTCAGAAGTCTTATTGGTTATAGGTGTTAGTGAACACCGAGGAGAGTGTTCCCCCAAGGGGGATGGTTCTGTAACAACCTTGTTTAAAAATCCATGTAAAATATATATAAGACCATGGTTGATGGGACACATACTCCAAGATTAATGGTGGGAAATACATCCTAGTGTGGGTGTTCATTTCATTATTATGGCTAAGGAAAATTGGCAAAGGCAATGGCAAAGGCTTTGGAAAGAGGTGAGGCATTTATTGGAATTTTATTTATGAAAATAAAGGAATTTAGAAGAAAAGGGTGGTGAAAGGTCGCATGTTGCATATGAGGAGGAAAATGAAGCAAAATAAAGAAAAATGAAGAAAAAAAGAGGCTTCATTAATAAAAAGGCTTATGGGATCAGTGGGCAGTTTTGGTCAGTGTAAGCTTGGTCAGTTCAGTTTTGAAGCTCTCACACAATTCTCTCTCTCGCTCAGTGTAGGACACTTAGGATTTTCTTGAAGAACTCTTGGAGGGTGTGGCATACTTGGATTTTTGGAGAAAAAAGGAATGGAAGGGCAAGAAAGCGCAAAAGGACATCAGGATCAGCAGCTACAATGGGTTTTTCTTGTAGATATTAAGTTAGATGTCTATTTTCCTCACTATTTTTGGCATGCATGGCATATGCATGTGGATTATTGGTCACGATCTATCATTGGCATGAAGGATTGCCTAGATTGAAAGTGGATTTCCTAGCCTTTCCATTTTCTGATTAGCCATGGAGATTGTGGGTTTATTTTCATTGGTTTGTTTTGGTTGGTTCTCATGTTTCCTTATCTAGGTTGAGTTATTATTCATGGAGCCTTGGTTGGACAAAGACTCGAGAACCCTATAACAAGTTGGGTTGAGTTACTAGTCTCATAGCCTTGGTTCAAAGAATGCTTTGGGGCCCTTGGTCGGTTCAATTACTAGTCCAGGAGCCTTAGTTGGACAAATGCTTTGGAGCCCAGTGGCAGTTGTGGGTTGAGTTACTAGTCCTGGAGCTTTGGTTGGAGCAAACATAAAAGTACCCTGGATGGCTTGGATAGAGACTAATGTAATGATGGTTTTGTAAATTCTAACTATGAGGTGGAATCAATGTTTGATGGGTTGAGTTCAATGACCTCTCAAAGCCCTGGATGGTTTTGGATTGATGTGTTTTATGAGATCCAACATTCATTCTTGGAATATGGCATGGGGTCAAATGGTTGAAGAGATATCTGGCTCAGTGATTCTATTGTCGGGTAGAACATGGAAGTCTCATCCTAGATTTAGACTTCGCATCATCAATATGAGATTATTTCTCCTTGTAACTTGATAAGTATTATACTAGAGTATATTTGGTTTATATGACTGTGATTTCATTGGTATTTATGCTACTATTATGCTAGTTATATATGTGTTTTATGGCAGTAGCTATGTAGGGCTCCCATCGTGTTTTTACTTGTATATGAATGAAAAATGTATCTATGGCCTAACGAATGAAACTGAACCTAAAGTTACAAGGAAACAATGCCTCACATTGAATCTAAGATAAGTATGAGACCCCTATGCTCAAATATGTTATTTACACTTTTATATTACATATTCCTGATATGTTTAACAAAATTTCTGTTATGGCTAGTAGGGGTCCATTCAATAGCTTATTGAAGTAATTACATTAGTACTATTATTTCCATGTTATTTTATTGTTTTGAAGGTGTCATTCAATTTTGGGCAGTGACCTAGGCTTTGGGCCTGAAAATGTGGCTTAAGTCCCGAGGACACTCCCTCAGAACCGAGCAAAATAGTCCCTAGACGCTGGCTTGTAGACCTGTGAGAGTGTCCAAAGGTCCTTGGATGCTGGCATGCTCATAGCATGAGAGAGTCCAGAAGTCAAGTGGTCCAAAATGTCAATGGGACTGTTGGGTGCAAAATAGGACATATTAATGGACCAATATTTAATTGCCAATCTAGGAGTTCGTAAACTTTAAGGTGCAACACTAGAAATGCCAGAGAGAGCCCGTAGAAACCTGCATATCAAATTCTAGTCTAACTTGCGCATTAATCACAACAAATTAAATTGAATACAACACTTCAATGGAAACTTGAGAAAGCATAAAGACCAATCTCAGAATCCATCAACAATTGTCAAAAAACCCTAATGAAAGAATAAAAAACCTTAATTATTAATCAATTGAAAACAAACCCAACCTTTTGACAATTTCAAGAGAAAACCATTCTACTAAATCAATCGGAAAGCCAATGCATACACTCCCAACTCAATTTCTAAAAGAAAAGCACATTGATCAATTTGGGTACTAGCTACTTTACTCATCAATTTATCAAGAAAACTAAGATTACAACTATGTTCCTCTACTTTAGTTCTTGCATTAGGAAAAAATAATAAGTTTATTTTATGTGTTATATAAATTATGTTTCCTCTACCAGAATTGCCCTCTTCTTGTATTAGAATTATTATATTCTTGCACTCAAAACAATTATGTTCCTGCACTAGAACCACTTTGTTCATGTAGTAGAACAATTTTCTTCCTGTACTGGAAGGATTGTATCCTTGTACTAGAATGAACCTACACTCAACAACACTTCATTCTTTAATTTATAAATTCTTTGTGTTCATCAAGCATGAAATTGGCAAATGCATAAGGAAAACTTAACTCAAGTAACAACAAAAGAAATCCCAAATAAAATGAAAAATTTATTTCAAAAAGATAAATTGAAAATATCAATGGAAATTCTATCAATTTCAATAAACGATAAACTCATGCATGTTTATCACAATGTGACATATACGCTACATATGAACGAATTTAATCTTAAAATAAAAGCCTTTATTTCTCAGTCATTGATTCAGAAAACAACATCCATGACTCCTGTACTCAAAATGATGATTCACAATCATTCATTAAGGAAATGGATATCACTTGAGCATACTATTATACATAGAGGGATTAATACCATCACACATTTATGATTTATATTTCAATTAGAGTATGCTCGCTATAAGGAAATAAGTCTTTGAACAAAAAATAAATCATCAAAATCTGCAATCCTGACTATCATTCAGAAATGATTCAAATTTTTTTTCCTAAAATAAAATGACACATTTCTATGGTTAGGGAAACAAATAAGAATTCCTAGTCTAAAATGAAACAACTTAACACACAAAAATCCCTCAGATCTGACATCACATAATCAAATAAAGATAACTACAAGAGTATTATCAAACCTGCATGCTCAACACAAAGAAAGAAACCTTCTAACCAATCATTCCTATACCTAATTCACAGAGCTATTAAATAGGGAGAACAATTTGGGTAGATTTTGGCTGATGTTAAGGTGTTCAAACAAAATTTTTAACAAAAAAAATTCCTGGATTTTCCCGAAAATGTGTTGATGTATGAAATCCCCAAATTGGTTGCTCTCTAGTGTAGGAATAGGTTAATAAATGATAGGTTCACTTCTAACTGTAAAAAAGGATCCAAGGTCATTCCAAACGTCTGTTTGTACCACCAACTAGCATTTTCCTTCCTGGAAAGCTTGAATGATGAAGTGATCCACATATACTTGGTGAAGGAAACCTATGCGATGCAAGAACAAGATAATCTACATTAACAACATTTTAATGAGCATTAATCCTTGAAATGCATATAACGAAAGGTATTCTTATATAAAATACAACCCAAGTGCAAATCTTTGCTATTGCATTAAAATAATGTAGAAAGAGTTCATAAATTGGTAAAACAAGGGAATAAGTAAGGCAACATATGAATAAAAAGTGAATTAAATACAACAATTATAGGGCTTGACATCCCCCTATCTCAATCATCTTGCATGTACTCATGCAAGCAAATAAAATACTATACTGATGTTCCCTTACAAAAAACCAAAATTGAAACATAAATGTTCCTGCAACCATGTGTAAACAATTTTACCCTACTAGATTTGACTATTCTAAAAGATAATGTGTGTTAGTTCATTTCTGTACTGGATTATTTATTCATTACGACTGATCCAAAGAAATTTGGAAACCAGAGTTGTTATAAGAAATGATAAATTACAAGGATAGTGTCATAATGAAATAACCAACTATCAAAATTTCCACAAAGAATCTCAAGAGCAGTCTAAATTGGTAGGTCCTCACTTTCAATAACTTCATTATTATAAATAGAAGTGACATTATGTTGAAGTCAAGGCATTAAAATGGATGGAAATATGGAAAAATAAATATGACAAAATGATATCTTCCCAGGATTACCATATTACCATTACCCAAGCATATAGTTGAAGCTCCTCTTGTTCAAACAAAGTGAATCACTTTCACTAAGGGTCCCACATCTATGAAAACCTTCATAGTTCTAAAAGATAGAACTCGAAATCACATTACCGAAAGTATCATAAATCCATTCTTAGAGATATATGATAACGAGTTCAGGGAAAGGCAAAAGCAAAGATTTGCACTTGGGTTGTATTTTATATAAGAATACCTTTCGTTATATGCATTTCAAGGATTAATGCTCATTAAAATGTTGTTAATGTAGATTATCTTGTTC
>Ga0115848_100110_pt1 | contig 23600 bp, 25 predicted proteins | sample InSIn3gowninarea_FD_83862 | JGI IMG/M metagenome (GOLD analysis project Ga0115848, IMG submission 83862) | reverse complement strand
GTAAAGAAGTGAAAGAATCCTTAGGAAAATTATTAAACCAATTCAAAGCATCACCCTCTAAAGAAAAGACAAAAAGACGCATTTTGATATCTTCATGATTAAACTGAGGGGGTCTACAATATATGAGCATTATGCGAGTAAACAAGCCTAGATGCCTTCTAACAGCGATTGAATCACCACCCGAGAAAATAGGTAATTTAGAAATGGCCTCCTCCGGAAAATCATGGAGATATCAAAATGCGTCTTTTTGTCTTTTCTTTAGAGGGTGATGCTTTGAATTGGTTTAATAATTTTCCTAAGGATTCTTTCACTTCTTTACAAGACATTGTCAATGCTTTTAAAGATAGATACGGTAATCCAAACAGCTTGCCTTCTGCCTCTAAAATTGTGCAACATAATAAAAGTAATTTGATAAAAGGTCCAACTGACGGTGAAAGATTCCAAGACGATTCTTCATATCAGAATGTGTCATCCACCTGTACTATTTCAGATCAAGCCCATGATAGTTGAAAACCAGCGACAAGTGACAACGAAAAGGAAGAACAAAAGCAAATTATACAAGAACTAATGTTGTTGGTGAAAAATATGGAGAGCAATCAAACTAATTATGTCAATGATGTGAAAACTTTATGCACGCACCTTGAAAAACGTAATAGGGAGATGGAGATTATGCAAAATCAGCGTGCTAAAGAAATTGAGGCCATGAGGACTAATCATGACACAGAAATTAGATTCATGCAAAGCAAAATGTCAAGCTTAGAAGAAAATATGGCGACCATGAAAGCTGATCATGATAGGGAAATTGATTCTATGCAAAACAAGTTATTAACAATGGATGAAGAAATGACTATCATGACGTTCGATCATAATAATCAGTTGGCCACCATGCAAGCAAATCATAGAGAAGAAATAAACTCCATGCAGCATTGCTTGATGAACATAAAGGAAAAAAACGATAAAGTAATAAAAGATATGGAAGAACACCATGCCAGGCAAATCAATGCTATAGAGGTTGAACACTCTAGTCAGATGGATGCCATTAAAATTCAGGTTCAAAAGTTTCAACAATGGTCAGAGGATGAGAGAAACCAGGGGACATCAACAGATCAGGAACCTTCTCATTTGTTGCAACAAGTTCCATCTTATTATGAGGAGGTCATTGGTTCGATTGAAAGATGGTTAATTGAAGGTGATCCAGATAGACTTAAAAAAGATAAAGATCAGATGCAGAATAAAGAAAGACATATCACGCATATCTTACATACTTCATCTGATAGTTTTGAAACAGAATGTTCCATGTCATCAGTGATACAACCTGCCACAAAGAAAAAGCGCAAGAGAAAGAGAATGAGACGAAGATTTGATGCATCAGACGGCCGCGAGCAGCTTGATTTTCTGATAAGAAGAAGTCCTACCATATGCAGAATTGGACATGGCACATCCGACAAGCAGCCGACAGACTTGCCTGAAAGCAGTCAAATGCTCAGTATGCACTATATTGAACACATCTGATGCCATGGGGCATCCTTTGTATCGTATTTCTAACCCTACTCCTTGTTTTTTCCGCATTTTTATTTCTGTTTTAGGATTAGATTTACTTTTCTAGATAGTTAATAAATGAAGAGCTTTTATCTTTCCTGTGCTTAATGTATATGATGATTTTTGGATGGACGCTACTTATTTTTGTGTTGTATGGATGCAGATTCTGGATTCTCACATTCCTACATTGCAGCAACGTGTCCCTAAGTAGAGCCAGATGTTGACCACTACCGGTCAACTACCCATGCAGTACACCCCCCTGTTTCTTCGCAAAAAAGGGGTAGCACCTGAACGACGTGTCCGTGCCATCCTGTAGTCATCAGCAGCTTGATCATTTTAATTGTAAACCCAGTTTGCATGTATGAATTGTAAATAATCTTAGCAGATATGAGTCGTGTATGTAAATTGCCTAGGTGGACCTAACTTTCTAGTGGTAATCTACATCCCGGAAGGTTTTTTGTCTCACCGATCCATGATCGGCAGAGTTTTCCTTCAGCCTGACCCCAAAGCCGGGATGGATTTTGTCATTAGAATTTTAGGAGAATCCTAGTGTGTTAATCTGCTAGATTATAGTTGTGTCGCAGAACTGGGTGGTTTATGAAGGTTTATGATAAAGGGGTTTTCCCCCTTAAGATGTAAATTGTAAAAGTCATGATGTAATGTGTCTTGAGGGTTGGAAAACGTTTTGAATCCCCTCATGAGTCCTAAGTCCTAGGTCCTAGGTGGCGTTTCCAAAGGCTTAGTTCGATGATCCATTCAAGAAAATAAATAATAAAATAATAAAATAAATAAAAATTAAAAAATTAAAAATTAAAAAATGGAATAAATAAAAAATTATAAAATAAAGCAAAAACCCTAAAATAATAAAATAATAATATTTTGAGTGAATGCATGCAAAATATTATTTTTTAAATGAAATAACAATTTCGACGGATGAGATTAAGAGATGTCTTGATCCTCATCGACGGTCGAGATCATTTCGACATGGATCACTCGAACTAGCCGTTGGGATCATTTCCTTTAAGTAGGGTGCTAGGGGTCATTTCAGAACAATTCGATCTGTGAGTCTTGTACTGAAGAAGCTCTCTTGTAATCTGTTTCTGGTTAATAAAAGAAGACTTTGGGTCCAAATCTCGCTGGTGTTACTCTCTGGAAGTGCTGTGAGCTATTTTTTTTTCTGCATATTTTATTTTTCAGCCATTAATAATAGCTTATTGTAGAGTATTGTGAGCACAGGTATCTTGTTCACTTGCTAGGGTTTGAATGGTATTAGGGTTTCTGGAGTAATGGCAGGTATCTCCATTGCTTTCTGAGATCTAATACTGTTTTCCCTCTCTTTACTGATGGTTGAAGTGAGCTGTGCAGGGAACTCTTAAATAAGAAGATTAGCAGGCGTTTGGGGAAGTTCTCGGCTGAACCAGCCAACCCCCGCAAGCATTTTTTTTGCTGAGCCCAGTTGGATTTTGATCCTGGGTCTATCATTCAGTTTATTTTTCTAATTTGCATGAGAGATTTTCTGAAGTTCTTCACAGTGAAATCTAAAGTTGTTTTCGATAATATTTATGCTCTTATTGCTAAATCTGGCTGTTAAGGGGCCGAAATCTGTAAATTAATCAGACTGTTTTGGGGTTTCAACTTTTGCTCTATACGCAGTCTTCATTAGGGTTTAGGGTTTTTTTAGGTTAGTTTCTGGCATATACTATTTTAGGCTTTCTTTTCTTTTTGCAGGTATAGGATTAGCTTTTCGGTAGCAAGGGTTTTGCAGAGGCTGCAAAGCATACATTAATTCTGGGCGAAATTTTTTGGGGCGATCCATTCATATATCGGTGCATTGGCTGAGCAATTCCTATCAACAGAGGAAAGTTCTCTCTGCGTATGCACGAAGAATCATTCCAATCTGCCATCAAACGAAACTGATGAATGCGTTAAGGGAAAAGCACGTGAGGTCATCGATTTATACTTTGACGTTTTGAAATCACGTGAACTATGGGCGTATCCCTCTCACTGTTATGCCCTTAGAGATCAGCTGTCACATGTAAGGCGTTTCCGGAAATCGCGTATGTTTTGTGAACCGACGCGCAGTCACATTTTTGGGGTCTCAGCGTGATCCTGCCCGCAGTCTCACTTCTGTTTACCTCAGCGTGATCCTGTGTTGAATGTGTCATTTTGGTTAGCGTCGGAATAATTTCGGATGTGATAGTATATTGCATAAAAAGAAAAAGAAAGAAGGAGACAGCGTGGGTAAAACACGTGGACGGGTCAAGCGATTCATGAATTTTGGTAACAGATCTGATCATTTACAAGCGCTCAGATTTCTCCATCGAAAGCAAAAGCGTGGTCTCAAAATCGACTTCAAGTTTTCCCTCGGGCCAGGTAACATCTCTCATAAGCCAGCGTGTTTTTGTTTTCAGCTGTATTCTCCCATTTCGATCGTATTTCCACAGTCTATTTCATGATTTTGATCGTTTCTCATCAAGTCGTTTGAAAGCAGTATGCGTGTAGCGTAAGGGAATTTTGATAATGCGTTTGATTTACATTAGGTTATATTTGTAGCGTTTGATTTTGATATGCGTTTGATTTACATTAGGTTTGAATTCTTTCCTTTTAACTAGCTTTTGTTATTTAAATTTTTTTTTTAGAATCAATTTTGTTTGATTTTAGAATAAATTTTAACTTAGATTCTATTTTAGTTAGGTTTTATTTTTACTTAGAATTTAATTTAGTTTTGCTTTAGTTTAGGAATTAAAATTTTCTTTAGTTTAATAATTTAAATTATTTTTTTTAATTTGGTTTTATTTTAATTAGTTTTAGTTTTTAGGATTTTATAAATTGAAAATCATAGAAAAAAAAAAAATAATAATAATAATAATTTGCATTTTTGGTCTTAGCTCGAGAATTTCTTAGTTTTCGTCTTTTGTGCTAAAGCTAGTATTTTGACGTGGGATTTAATGTTATCGTGTGTAAATGTTCGTCTGAAGATTAGCTGCATATATGTGATCTCTGGTGGTTGTTTAAAGCATTTACTCTCTTGATTTGCTGAGCTATTGAGGCTTTTATGATTATCTTGTATCTGGCAAAAGTTAAGCTTTTCATGATAAATGAGTGCTTTTCATGGCTTATATTGCTGCAGTATCTGATACTTAATCAATTAAACATTAACCCCACAAGGCACTGGTCCGCTAAATTAATAAAGTCATTTTAGTGCTTATCATATCGTGTCTCGTGTCTCCCAACCAATTGGTCAGTAGTTGGTCTTCATCATTTCACAGGGTCTACCCCCCTTGGCCGTGGGAGACAGGCTTAAACGGAGAGATCGGGGATCAGAGTGACAGCCCCCGGTCTGAGCGTTGTCGTGTCAATCTGCGCGACAACAGGGAGACACTTGAATTTCTCTTAAATGAGGGTGGAAACTCCGCTTGGAACTCTTGTGCTAAACAACACTTCTCTTCTTATGCTAAACATCTCTAAGAGAAGATGAAAGGTGAAGTGTAATATTCAAAAGATGATCAACGAATGAGTCCATCCTCCCTTTTATAATTTCTCCTCATGCTTCTAGACTCCTTTTTAATATTATTTAATTCGTGGGGGCCATTTTCTACTAATTGACTTTTGCTGCCATTTTATAAAAGTATAAATTGCTGCCATTCTCCATTAAAATAATACTTGCCACCTTTCACCAATAATATTTGCCCCTTTTTAATTAATATTACCAAAATTGGGAAAAATTCCTTAGTAATTCCCATGCTCACAAAATTGGGGATATTATAGTCCTCCTCACCAAAAATTACTTGCCCTCAAGTAATGCTTGAATAACTACTCCCTCTCTCTGCTGACCCAAATTTTCACTGCAAACAAAATCGGGGTTCCAAATGTGCCACTAAGTCACCCTGAATCATGTGCACCATCCTGTCATAATGAATCCCTCAATGTTAGGGTCCCGAGTCATCCAACTCATTGTGCACTCCTTTCCCCACAAAACACAATCACCAGAAACACTATGCATAATGTTAGTAAGTAGAGCACCATGATCACGTGGTATCCTGACCAACTCCTCAAGAAGTTGCCTTGCTAAAAAACCAATCCCATGCACTAGAGTAGACTCCTGAAGATATAATCCAACATCTGGGGAGATGAGTCCTCGTCTGTCTGAACTCTCTGTGATCTCCTCTTGTTGATCATGTTGGCCGTACTGGTGAAATGGATCGTGTTATCTGCATATCACTAGGGAGTGAAATGCTCTCTGTGAATCTAAAACCCAATGGAAGGTCTATCTAATCTCCTCCTGCAAAAAATAGCTCATACCTAAGGGTAGCTAAGTTGTCAAGCCCTGAAATGTTGGGGTCCCATGCTAGTCTCAAAAGAATGCCACCATGCTAACGCTGCACCACTCTAACTATAATTGACTGCCCATCATGTGCACATTGTATCCTCCTCTCTTGGAACTTGATGGCGAAATATTTGTAAAGACTAAACACATCTTGCCCAAGCATCTCCATGATGTCAAAGCCTACCCATCCAAAGCTAACCCCAAACCTAAACAGCAACAACAAAAGCCTACCTCGCCATATAATGAAGGCCTCAGCGAACCCCCATGTGTCAACCCAAGAGTGAACTAGGTCACCCTATGCTATGATTCCACTCATCACGAGATAGAGCGATCTATCAACCAACTGAATCCCTAGATCCCAAAGCTAGATCTGCGACAGCATAGCTCTAACAATTGTTGGAACCCCTCTATGCCTTGTCTCCACTCCCTATATGCAATCAATGTATAAACTCCATATATCATGAATCCATTTGGTGCATGCAAAACTGCCCTGCAACTGCCATACCACACAGTGAGATCTACTACCTTGTCTTCTGATGGCACACCCCAATACTGTCTAGAGTCTAAATCGACGTTGCACATAACGTGGACGAAGCGGGGACGCAAAAGTGTCATTTTCCAAAAATTTAGGAAGGGAAGCGTTTCGAAAGCATCTACTATATATATATATATATATGCATTTATATTCAAAACAAACATCCCAAATACCAAATTAGTTGTAGAAGACATGAAAACATGCATACTTTTACATAAATCAAGATAGATATGGCATCCATGATTCCATTGTACATCAATGATTAATTATTTGAGCATCAACATCTATATTCTAGCAATTACAAACATACATTAAATTTTTAAGCATATTATAAAACATAAAACATAAAGCATATCATCTAGCAAGTGAGCAACTGTCAACATTAGTCATGTCTAAAATTCAAATAATAATGTTTACAAAATAGGCCACTTGGCCACCACCAAGACAAAAAAGTTCAAATTCACAACAAGCCTACAAGTTTAATCTATGACAAAAGCAATAAATTCTGAATATATCTACTAATCTCTCCTCCTTCCACCACGAAGAGTACGTGGCGGTGGGCCTCCACGTGGTGGCAATGAAGAACATGATGGTTGTGGAAGTTGTGGCACTGAAACTGATGAAGACGAAGCCCCTGTTGTTGGTGTTGAACCATGGAACCTAGGAACCAAGGGACCAAATGGGGGTGGCATCTCAACTCGATCATCATCATCATCCTGGATAAGAGCATCCTCTAATTTCTCTATTTGCAAAACTCCATCCTCCAAATTGGAACCCTTTGGATTCCTGTCCCAAACCTTAAGGTCTTTATTATTCTTTGCATCATCACAGTAATGGGACAACAATAACAAGTTGTAATGAACATAAACCAAACTCTTTTCTCAGTCTAAACTCACCCTGTTCCTCTTAACAATGTGGATGAAAGAATAAGAGCTCCAACACCTCTCTACAAAAGAAGTGTTTACCACCTGTGATAGCACCCACAATGCCAAAGTTTGTAGAAGTGGAGTAGGACCTCCATGTAGGTTCCACCACTCAAGAGAAGAAAAAGTATCTCTATCTCTAATTGCATGCATGCTCCCAAATGGACCAGTGTTAAGCGTATAGTTGCTCAATTGTTTTCGTACCATGGCAGCCTCCTCCTCATCAGGGACTAATTTATCCAATGCAATCATATATTTTTCTAGAACCTCTGTATCTAGGTGTGGTTTTCTCCTGCTCCCCCGCCCCCCCCAGGTGCTGGTGTTAAAAGCCATGATGGATGATAGTATTTAGGTGTCAAAACATATGCTAATGGATGCAATGGAACATTTAGCATATCCCATCTTTTTTCCACCTCTACACAAATATAATTGTACAAGGTGATATCTCTAGGCTCAACAATGTCTTTAATCTGCCCCAACATGCTATCCATTTGCTCATACACCTCCCCAATTATTGGCCGATCTGAATTTGCAAACTTGATGATGTAATAAATTGGTTTGGTGAATTGCAAAACATATTTAACCTATGACCAAAAGAACATGTCAAGAATAGTGTCCTTGGCTACATTAGCACCATCTCTATCAGTGTTAATTTCCTCCCATGATTTAGAGGTCTCCATATTAGTTAAAGCTTGTCTCACCTTCACTAGCACCTAAAGGTGAGGTAATAACTTGCAAATCTTGTTTTTGCAAGTTTAAGCAATTGTAACTTGGAGTAAGTGCCATAGAAGTAGTTTAGCCTTGTATGCCTTGTGATAAATTTAATGAGTTGCTTCCCTCTCTTGTAAATCTCATTAATCCACCCACATTCTTTATGCTTTATAATATCATGCATCAAAAGGTTCAATGTGTGCACCAAAGACCCAGACCAAAAGATGTGTGGATGAGTACGCTCAATAACTTTTCCTCCTGCCTTCCAATTTGTTGCATTATCTGTGATCACTTGATCCGAATCGGATCCACAAAGAACTGTCAAGGAACCATGACTATATCAGGTCGGGACAAATCTCTAAAGAATCCAAAACAGTGATCAAAAAACCCGAAACCAGTGGCAATGGCAGCCAGCGTGGAACGACGAGGACCTCGGTCAAAGCGTGCTGACTGAGGTCCATGGAGACTGTGCGAGAGGTCAAAGTAGCCCCTGGGAGCCCCGTATCAGGAAAATAAGGAGGTTTTTGATGCGCGATTAGCGCATCGCTGGGCGAACAGGGCCGAAATGGAATACCCTTGAGCACTCGATCGCATTGGGAGCCGGAGAACCGAGAGCGAAAAGGCAAAAGTGCTAAAAGGACAAAGCAAGACCCGAGCTCTGGAAAAACCGGCGGTATTGATCGGGGCACCCTCAAATGGTAAGTGGTTTTGGATGAGAGCGGAGCAATCCCACTCAACGATCGACGCGTGGCAAACGGAGGTGAGAGAAAACCGTCGTTGATCGCGCGCTATCAGTCGAGCAAGTCAACCGCGCGAAACGTGCGTATGACATTGGATTTGGGGGACCCAGATCAGATGGCTAAGATCACGCCCGATGGACGAAGCAGAATCGACGAAGGAATGAGCCACGATTTAGAAGGATTTGGAATCTGTTTGACCGCCATGGTGGAGGAAGACTTCATCCACGACGTAACTGAAGAAACGAACCGACGAAGCAGGCTAGCGCCGTTTAGAGAAGGACATGTGGCCACTCCCTGAGCACTAATGATGACACCGAACAAGGAACTCCAAGCACAACTGCGGAAGGTGAATCGACAAAGGCAGAAGAGGAACCGAACAGTCTTGGAACGTATGGCTTCAAAGCCATGAACAGAGAAAGAAGACAGTCAGTCGAGAGATTGAGAGGGACAGATAACCCCAAAGAGACAGAAAAAGAGACCAGAACCCTGAGAGAAGGACAGAACACAGAGAAAGAAGACAGTGAAGCAAAAGCAGAAAGAGGACAGAGGGCCAAGCTGACCAGAGGCAGCGTCAAGCACCAGAGGCTTGAGAGATCCGAGCCATCCCAGAGAGGATCTGTCTCGACTGAGCACCACATTGGGCTCTTTCCACTGTAGAGCAGAAGGTCACAAAGCTGGTAGGAAGAAGAAGTCTGTGTACTCAAGTGACTTGGGGAATCCAAGAACCACCCTACCAAGCAAATCTGCTTCAGGAGACTCATAGTTAGTCCCTGCATTGTAATTCTCTGCTTAAAGACACAATAAAACAAGGCCACCACTGAGATGTAGCCCTCGAGAATAGGGTGAACTCCTTAAATTTCTTGTGTCTTTGTGTTGCTTACTGTATTTCTCTGCTGTCTTTCCATTTAAATGTCTGTGTATTGGCAATCTAATCGATCCGTTGCTTCAATAACACTGAACACACACACTAGCACATGAGTCTGTAATACCTTTGTTTAATAAATCTTCAACTGATGTCACTCATAGGGTGAATATCAGATCAAGTGGTATCAAAGCTCTAGGCTGTAAGGTTAGACAAGCTTGTGTTGGTTTAGCTGTGAATGCTCACTAGATCAAAGCTCAAATTAGAAGGAGAGTTGGTGGAAACTAATCCTGAAATTGGGAGAGTCTATTCTCGGAAGACAATGTCAGAGGAAGGTTCTGTGGGGCTAGACCCTCAATTCATAGAAATTTTCCTAGCTATAAAGTCTATGGTAGAAGAAATGTATAGGGACTTTAGAAAGCATAAGGTTGAAGACTCCTCAGGTTCTAAACAAGATAAAGAAGAAGATGAGTCTCACTACCAAGACCACTCCAAAGGAAAGGGGAAAGAGGAAAGCTTTCTCACACCTCCTAATAGCCTTGTACATAATAAGAAAGCATCTTTGATTAAGCTAGATGTTAAATTTGATTTGCCTATATATGATGGAGAGCTAAATGCTGAAAAGTTGGACAATTGGATTAGACAAATTGATGTGTATTGCAGGGTACAGAACATAGACTCAGACAAGAGTAAGATTCAGCTGGCAAGCCTACGCTTAGGAGGCACTGCCTTGGTTTGGTGGGAAGGCAAAACCCAAGATGATATGAAAAGACATGGTAAGACCATCTCTGTCTGGAGTGAATTTGTTGCTGCAATCAAAAAGCAGTTCTATCCATTGGCTACGTGCAACAAGCCATGATGAGTTGGCAAACTCTTCGACAATTGAAAGGGCAAAGTGTGCAATGATATACTGAAGAATTTAGAAAAAGAGCATTGATGTTGGGTATCTCATTAGACTCACCAGAGACTCTTTTGAAGTATATTGGTGGTCTACACAGCTACATGAGGCATACCATCCTCATGTTTAATCCCACTAGTATAGATGAGGTATTTTTACAAGCTACTCATCTAGAAGCTAAAGGAAAGAATGGAAATCCAGAAGTTGGGGGACCATCCCAACCCACTGTAAGCAAGAGCAAGGAGAAAAAAGGCAGAAGTGGAAAGCAAGGAAGGCTAACGTTGCACAGAAAAGCAAAGCTTCATGCACTCACTGTAAAAAGGATGGGCATGATGATGACCATTGTTGGATTCTGCATCCAAAGCTGAGACTTAAGAAGTCCGAGGGCAAGAAGAAGAAGACTGCTGCAACTATTCAGAAAGATTTGGGATCAGACTCAAGAGATGAAACAACTATAGCAGCCACAGGTATAAAAGGTAAGAATTTTGAAGCATCTACTAGTAATTCTGCTCAATCTGCTATTGATGAAGAAAATGAGAAAAAAAGACGAGCTTTTCCATATTCGAGTTGTTTCCAAAAATCAAAAGATTGATACTTTGTTTGATAGTGGCTCATAAGTAAATCTAATTTATGAAGCAATTGTAAAGAAATTGGGATTAGCAACAGCACCTCACAAGAAACCATACCCATTAGGATGGTTGAATGATAAAGCACAACTACAAGTGACTAGACAATGCAAACTCAAGTTTTCTTTTGGGTCAGCATTTGTAGATGAGGTTGAGTTAGACATAATTCCTTTGGATATATGTGGAATTGTTTTAGGAAGCCCTTACTTGTATGATAGAAAGACTATTTTCTACAGAGTTGAGAACAAGTATCTACTTGTTAAAAATAGAATTGAATACTTTGTAAGAGCTCATAAGCTCAAGAATAATTATACTCTCATAAACTTAGGGCAGATGAAAAGAATGATAAATTCATGCAAACAATTCTTACTAATGGTTGTAAAGGAAAAGAAACATGATAAAACCAATGTATTTGAGGGCTATAATGTTGAACAGCAAGCTGATATAGAAAAGTTTGTTTCAGAGTATGATGTCTTGTTTCAAGAACCTAAAAGTCTGCCACCCAAAAAGGGAATAGTACATGATATTATTTTGCAGCAAGATGTTCCATTGCCTAACATTGGGATGTACAGGTTGTCTACTTTAGAGAATGCTAAAATCAAGAAGCAGGTGCAGGAGTTGCTCGAGAAAGGGTTCATCAGGCCTCGCACATCACCATGTGGGTCACCAATCGTTTTGGTGAGAAAGAAAGATGGCTCATGGAGAATGTGCATTGATTACCAAACACTGAATAAGATAACAATCAAAAATCATTATCCCCTTCCTCGCATAGATGATCTTTTAGATCAATTAAAGGAAGATGTTTATTTCACCAAGCTGGATTTGCATAGTGGATACCACCAGGTCAAAGTTGCAGAACAAGATGCATGGAAGACTGCCTTCAAAACAAAGCAGGGATTGTATGAATGGCTAGTTATGCCTTTTGGCTTGACCAATGCCCCTACTACTTTTATGAGATTAATGAATGATGTACTCAGACCTTTTCTTGATGATTTTGTTATTGTGTATCTAGATGACATTCTGGTTTTTAGTAAAACGTGGGAAGAACATTTAAAGCATGTTAAGCAGACATTAGATGTTTTGAAAAGAGAAAAACTTTATGTTAAACTCTCAAAATGTGAATTTGGCAAAACATCTCTAAACTACTTGGTTCATATAGTAGGGGGAGGTGAATTGAAAATAGATCCCTCTAAAGTGGCAGTGATTGTGAACTGGCCTAAACCTAGGTCTGCTACAACAGTGAGAAACTTCTTAGGAGCAGCACAGTATTGGAGGAAGTTTATTTCTAACTTTTCCTGAATTGCAGCTCCTCTACATGTTTTAACAGGATTGAATAAGGTGTTTCAGTGGGGAGGCAAACATCAGAAAGCCTTCGACACCTTGAAAGAAAAGATTAGTACAACACCTGTACTAGCACTGCCAGATCTACAAAGACCATTTGAGATCCAAACTGATGCCAGTGACTATGCCAGGGGAGCAGTGTTGACACAGCACGGTAAACCCATATGTTATCATTCTGAGACTTTTAATCCTACAGTAGTTAACTATCCTACATATGATAAAGAAATGTATGCATTAGTTCAGAGTGTGAAAAAGTGGAAACGTTACTTAATGGGCAAAGAGACAGTAATACATACCGACCATCAACCACTTCAATATCTACACTCCCAAACTAAGTTGCAGCAATCAAGACATTACAGATGGATGGGTTTTATACAACAGTTTCATTTAGTCATTAGATATAAAAAGAGCATACATAACAAGGTTGCAGACATGTTATCTAGACCAATTATAAATGCATCTACCATACTTAAGCATAATTCTGTGCTACATGAAAGCTACATAGAACAATATGCTCAGGATATGGACTTTAAAGACGTATATGCAACTTTCAGTCAAGGCAAAAGAGTAGAAGAATTGGACTATCATGTAAAGGACCGACTCTTATATCATTGTGGGAAACTCTACATTCCACAAACTGAAAGAGTAAAGATAATTAGGGAAGCACACACTTCTCTGATATCAGGTCACTTTGGGGTAAGTAAAACAGTTGCACAGCTGCAAAGATTTTGCTATTGGCCGAAAATGAATGAAACAGTTTCTATATATGTAAGAGGGTGTGCCATGTGTGCTAAAAGCAAGCCCAACAATAGAAAACTAGGCTTGTACACTCCATTGCCAATTCCTTCTGACCCTTGGGAAAGTGTTTCCATGGATTTTGTTGGAGGACTGCCTAAATCTAGGAAAGGTCATGACTATCTATATGTTGTTGTGGATAGGTTCAGCAAAATGTGTATTTTGATACCTTGTAATAAACAAATTACAGCTAAACAAACTGCAAATTGTTCTTTGAAAATGTATGGGTTCATTTTGGATTACCCACTTCCATTGTATCTGATCAAGACACCCGATTTGTGGTGAAGTTTTCGTCAAGTCTGTGGGAACTAATGGACACCAAGTTGAAGAAAAGCACAGCGTTTCATCCACAAACAGATGGCCAAACAGAAGTAGTAAACAAGACAGTGATCCAATTACTGAGAGGATATTGCAGCAAACATCCTAAGCTTTGGGATGAACACCTGTGTTATGTGCAGCATGCTTACAATAGAGCAAAACACTCTTCTACACAGAGATCTCCTTTTGAGACCTGTTTCAATTTCACACCAAGGCCTCCTTTGGATTTTGTCTTTGGTAAAGGTATCATGGTTGATGGACACAGTGATGTGGACAAGGCAACTAGGTTCATTGAACAGATCCAAGAGATCCACCAGGTAGTACAGGAACAGCTGAAAAAGAACCAAGCCAAATACAAGGCTAGGCATGACAAGCATCGGATGGAGCATAGTTTCCAAGTTGGTGACCAAGTCTGGCTGTATATCAGCAAGGACAGGATGCAAGGTGAAGGTAAAAAGCTAAAACATATCAAGTATTAACCCTTTAGGATACTTGAGAAGATTGGTGAAGATTCTTTTCGCCTTGATTTACCAGCTTACATGCACATCTACTCAGTCATAAATGTAGATTGTTTGAGATTGTTTGAACCTTCAATGATTGAGGACCCTGAAGAGTAGAGTCAATTGCCTTCTATTGATGACCTACTACCTGAATATCTTAATGAGTTGCAGGAAGACACAATGCTAGACAGGAAGGTGAGGACGACGCACAGGGGAGATGTTGAGTACCTCAAGATTGGGCTCAAAGGTTCAAAGCCAAGCAATGCAAAGTGGATTGAGATTGAACAAGTGAGAAAGCAATACCCTCATTTAGTCGATGCTTGAAAACCAACTTTTGGTGGTCCAAAAGCTTTTTCAGTGGGAAGGTCGTGATCTGAATCGGATCCATAAAGAACTGATAAGGAACCATGACTATATCAGGTCGGGACAAATCTCTAAAGAATCCAAAACAGCAATCAAAAACACCCTGAACCAGTGGCAATGGCAGCCAGTGTGGAACGATGAAGACCTTGGTCAAAGCGCGCTAACCGAGGCCCATGGAGACTACACGGGAGGTCAAAGTAGCCCCTGGGAGCCCCGAATCGAGAAAATAAGGAGGATTTTGATATGCGATTAGCGCATCGCTAGGCGAACAGGGCCGAAATGGAATACCCTTGAGCACTCGGTCGCATCGGGAGCCGGAGAACCACGGGTGAAAAGGCAAAAGTGCTAAAAGGGCAAAGTAGGACCCACACTCTGGAAAAACTGGCAGTATTGATCGGGGCGCCCTCAAAGGTAAGTGGTTTTGGACGAGAGTTGAGCGATCCCACTCAACGATCGATGCGTGGCAAGCGGAGGTGAGAGAAAACCGTCGTTGATCGCGCGCTATCGATCGAGCAAGTCAACCGCGCGAAATGTGCATATGACGTTGGATCTGGGAGACCCAGATCGGACAGCTAAGATCACGCCCGATTGAGGAAGCAGAATCGACGAAGGAATGAGTTGCGATTTAGAAGGATTTGGAATCCGTTTGACCACCACGGTGGAGGAAGACTTCATCCACGACGTAACTAAAGAAACAAACTGACGAAGCAGGCTAGCGCCGTTTAGAGGAGGACATGTGGCCACTCCCTGAGCACTGATGATGACGCCGAACAGGGAACTCCAAGCGCAGTTGCAGAAGGTGAATCGACAAAGGCAGAAGAGGAACCAAACAGTCTTGGAACATATGGCTTCAAACCCATGAACAGAGAAAGAAGACAGCCAGTCGAGAGATCGAGAGGGACAGAGAACCCCAGAGAGACAAAAAAGAGACCAGAATCCCGAGAGGAGGACAGAACATAGAGAAAGAAGACAGTGAAGTAAAAGCAGAAAGAGGACAGAGGGCCGAGGTGACCAGAGGCAGCGTCAAGCACCAGAGGCTTGAGAGATCCGAGCCATCCCAGAGAGAATTTGTCTGGACTAAGCACCACATTGGGCTCTTTCCACTGTAGACTAGAAGGTCACAGAGCTGGTAGGAAGAAGAAGTTTGAGTACTCAAGTGGCTTGGGGAATCCAAGAACCACCCTGCCAAGCAAATCTGCTTCAGGAAACTCATAGTTAGTCCTTGCATTGTAATTCTCTGCTTAAAGAGACAATAAAACAAGGCCACCACTGAAAGCTGGACCGGAGATGTAGCCCTGGAGAATAGGGTGAACTCCTTATTAAATTTCTTGTGTCTTTGTGTTGGTTATTGTATTTCTCTGTTGTCTTTCCATTAAAATGTCTGTATATTGGCAATCTGATCGATCCATTGCTTCAATAACACAGAACACACACACCAGCACATGAGTCTGTAATACCTTTGTTTAATAAATCTCCAACTGATGTCACCCATAGGGTGAATATCAGATCATCACTTGAACCACATTACTAGGACCAACATATTTGATTGATTGCAATAGGAGATCTGAAATGTTTTGAGAAGTTGCACTAATGGAGAAGAAGTCATGACATGTAATAAATACTGCACCAATAGCAGAAACACCAAGAACATTTATCAAATGTTGGTTTCTAATATTGGTCCACCCATCTGATACAATGGATACCCCACAATCCACCCACTCATTTGTAAAACGTGTCAAAGCTCTTTGAACCTTTGTTTTTTCTCTCTCTAATAACACTATTCAGCTTTCTCATAGTTGGGGGCCTTGTATTCTTTTGGGGCTTCATTTATGGCCTTTATCATTTCATGCCAATAGGGAGAGTGAAGCACATTGAATGGTACACCGCAAGCACAAAGAAATCGGACTATCTTTCCATCCACATCATCCCTCCCAACAACATTCAGGAAATCCCCTATTGTTCTTTTACCTCCATAGCTTGCAAAAGTACCATGAGGAGATGAGCTACCAAATCTAGAGGTTGCACTTGATTCAGATTGAGTTTTTTTGTTTCTTGTTTTCTTGTTGTGCAGCCTCCTCTTTTTGGATGTATTTTCTTCTTTGTTCAACTAAAACCTTTAGGCAAATTTCTATCCCCACGACACCCTTTTTCTCATCACTATCGATCACCCCACAAAGATGCCTCCTCACACGGGTATATGAACCACTATATGGTTTTCCTCCACGATAACCACGAGGGTACAAAAACTTGTAGCTTCAACCACATTTTCCCCCTTCAAGTTTGGTCACATAGTTTCACAAGGGTGTCAATGCAGCTTTCCCCTATAGTGTTTCAATGTTCTCATAAGGTTCATCCCCTTCCTCTTCAAACCCTTCCTCCTCATCATACATTGGGTCACTCATATGGGGACTACTATTCTCTTCTTCTTCTTTTTCCTTTCTATTCCTACTCCCCCTTGCCATCATGAAAACCAAAAGTGGAATGATACATATAAGCCAAAAAACCACCATCTTGGAATATGAATATAGGTGGTGGACAACCTACAAATAAATGAGCAAGAAGAAAGAATGGGAAAGAGTAGGAGAGGTAGGAGAGAAAATACAAAAAACAATGACAAAAAAATGAGGGAGTTTGGGGTTTGCACTTACCTCTTTAGCTCTTGTAGATGGAAGCCCTTCTTTAATCCTCCAAGCTTCTCTTCCTTCAATGCTCCTAGCTCCTCCTTCACTCCTCCAAACTCTCCTCAACTCTCTCTTCTTCTCTCTTTCTCCTCTCTTCTCCAATCTCTCTTCTCCTCTCTTCTCCAATCTCTCCAAAAACATAATAGTGAGCAAATGAGAGGTAAAAATGACTTTTATCCTTTTCATTCCATCCCTAACCCAACACTAACCCACCTCCCAACCCAACGTAAGCCAAAAAAAAGAAAAATAAATAAATAAAAAATAGTTTAAGTGGGTTGCACAGCGTAACCAGCCGATAGGCCCACAGAAGTGGTTGGGATCCGCCCGGAAGCAGCCCTAATCCACGACGGATCCACAGGCCGATCTACCCTCCAAAACGGGGATCCACGTACAAGAATGCGAATCAGGCCGCATGGTTCACACAGGCCAGGAATCGTCTAGCCCAGCCCAATTTGCATTTTGGTTTTTCAAATTCGCGTTTCATAGGGTGGATCGATCATGTTTCCATACGAGACACGGATCGGGCTTTGGAACCGGGGGGGATGCTTCCTGCAACACTGGTCTAAACATCCTCCTGTAAGAAAGGTCCATCACCCTTTGTATAGGCTCTTGTAACACATCAAAATGCCCTTCCCAAAGTGTGTCATGCATCGCCCTAAGTGTGAGCTCAAGGACAAAGCATATGCTACCTCTGCAAAAGATCAGACCATCCCCAAGCCTGCATCTACCAACTCACGCCCTAACAATATGCCACAACTGGAATGTATCTCTCTTGGTGCACTATGCCCCATCCAAATGTCCTAGATGAACCTCCTGGGTCTTGTTGCTCATGATGAGAGAATCAAGAGACAATATCCAAGTCCCTTGTGTTAGTGTGCAATGCTAAAAAGTGATAGACATGTGGGCTCTGATGGCTGTGTCCAAGAACCCATATGGAAGCTCACAACCATCGTTGTGACCAACCCACTCTCCAAACTTGGTATGCCCATCCCAACAACGTTTGTGGCATCCTCGTTAGGGAATATCCCTACTAGAAGCACTCCCTCAGTTTGTTGTACAATCTACTGCACACCACCATGCACCTTCGTGCTCCTTTGCATACAACTGCACCTAGTTGCACACCTCTTTGCATTGTTGAACACCACTACATGTTGCCATATCACCCTAAATCAGCTAATATCCCTCCTATGTCGAAGCATCTATCACTTCGCAAGGAGACTCACTACGATGCAAATCACTCCTCCTACTCCACTGTGCAACCCGACGCACGACTACATACCACCATGATCCTTTGTACTCCCATGCTTGCCGCTGCACATCACTGCATACCCTGATACTCCCCTGGATGTCGTGGTCTAAATCTGAGCCAGTAAGCAACAGTTTGTATCTTTTCAATATTGCCATCTCTTTTATCACATCTCCATAACCTCGGACGAGTGAACCTTCCCTCCCGATCCTCCCTGAGAGATCTGATAGGAAAATCTCCCTTTGAGCCCATGGAAATATAACTACAATGCTACTCCTCAATGACCCATGTGCCACATATATCCATGGCAAACCCTCATCTCCATACATGGCACTGCCTAGCCGCCTGTCAATGCCACCTCCTCTGACAAGTTCCTGCCAAATTATGTTGATCATCCAATACCCCCATTCACTGCCAACATGCCAGGACAACTCATTCAGTCTGCCTGCTCCCTTGTTGACCCAACTTGTCACTAGTGTTGTCCGGAACTCTGATGGAGATCTGAAGGTGAGTGTAGGATCAATCATTGAATCCATCAAAGAGGTACTTCTATCACCGACCAAATCCATTATGTGATGGGGAATCCCACCTGGATCCCAACAATAGTCTGGCCCTGGGGCTCCTCTAGTAACCCACGGCCCCTACTGAACCATGGCCATGGCCCATGGATATGTCCAAACACCTAATTCGCTCGATCGAGTATCAGCTCAATACCTCTCACCATTCGACCTCGTGAGAGGGATCGAATGCAAGAACACCCGCACACGTAACAACTCCATCATGCGACTGTTGCGCCCTGCACAACTCATGTTTCCTCGTCTCACTACCCTGGTCAACACATAAGACCCATCTAGATAGCTCTGCTTCTCTCTCTTTAAAGAACGAAGGTAACCTAACAGTGTTGCAAGTCTTGTCTATGTATGTTTGAAGAGGGTTGTTGTCTGAAAGTATTACATCTCTACTAGTTGCCGACGCATTTACCTTCTCCCCATCTATGGTTGACCCCAAAGATGGCTGCTCATCCTCCTCCACCATGGGCTCAACATGAGCTACTAATTGCCCCTCCACAAATGACTCATCATGCATAGCGTTTTCACCATTCTGTTGTAGTTGGCTATCGTCTAAAAACTCTGTCATGACTCTAGATACCATTGTGCCTATTGGTATCTTGTTAATGGATGGCCCTATGGGTGTATGCTCTACCATCTCATCAAATATCTCAACCAAAGCCATCAATGTCCTCCCCACAGCCACCAGGGTTATCTGCATCCTGCGTAATCTCCTCCTCATGCTCGATGTCAGGAATCACCTCCATGTAGTGGGCCTTGCCCTTGTTGCTCCTGTGCCCTAGGTCCATGGCCCCTGACTTGTGAAGCTAAAGTTCCTCCTCCGGAGATCCCTCTTGGTCTTGTCATCAAGCTTCCCCCCTCAATATGATGATCCAGCCCCTGAGCTATGCTTCTCCTTCAAATGGAAAAACTCCCCAAACGATAGAGACGCTTGATCCTAGGGTCCATTGCATCATACTCATCAATCCCATCTGAGAAAGACCTCAACAAATCTGTAAATGTATCTGGCTCTCCCTCCCTCTTATGCTCATCTAGAAAATGAGGCATGGTAGTACAGCTTGTCTCGCCATACATATGGGTGTTATTCTGCTTTGGTTGATCCCCCCTGAGCGATGTGAATGGCTTCACCCCCATGACATGTGTATCTCTAGGGTCTTTGTCATAGAGATGAAGATGGCATTGGTTTATCCCCTTAATGTTGTCGATTTCTAGTAGTATCAGATGTGATCCAAGTCTCAAATTTTGTAGGGAGGCTTAGTCACATGCATTCTCCAGTACCCAGAAATCATTTTGGGAAACTCCACCCGGAGACAGTTTTATTAAAATAATTAATTATTTTTAATGGGACCCTAAGTCTAAACCTAGGAAATTAAAACAATTAAAGGGTATTAATATAAATCAGTGTGGAAAAAGTCTAGAAAAAATCCCGATTTAATCCTAAAAACGCGATTTTTTGAACTAAACGATTTAATCCCCTGACTTTTTGGCGACTTTTTCACAAAGGAAAAAATCTCAATTTTTTCCTTATACTCCTGATTTAATTGGGAGTCGACCCAAAAAGTCTGCCTCCATTCCTAGGCTGCGAATAAAGAGGCCGCAAAGGTGAAAAAACTGTAAATTGAAGCTTCCATCCATGCATTTTCAAGTTATTGCATTGTATTGTTTGTCATACTTCTTGCGAGCATAGTAGTCTCATTTGTAATCTGTTAGTTTTGAGGTTAAGATATGTTTTTGTTTTCCAAGGAAAAACAAATCTTTATACTTCATATTTCTAGTCAAAAAGCAAAGTATACATTGGCTAAGCCTCTAGGCTTTCAGTGATCCAGACTCTAACAGCCACTGCCCCTTCAAAAGATTACAAAAGTACCAAAAGGATAGGCATACAACAGTCTTCCGTAGAAAGAACCCCACACCATCAAAAACATTGTTACAGCTGTTGAATGCTTCCAGAAGAAACGACAAAGAGGAGGTCATGAAGGTCAAATAGCAACAACTTGTCCAAAAAAAACAAAACTAGTGCCTCAAAAAAGAACCCATTTTTCAGACAGGAACAAAGTACCTGTGAAATCTTGTGACAAAAAAGATCCTTCCTGCAATGAGAGCAGGTTTTGAAAGGGAATCTTCTTTAGTGGTGAACTCCCTGTAAATGTGGGCAAAGGTTATGTATCAGAAGTGGATTTTACCTCCAAGAGTTTTTAAATAATAGATGCCAAGGCTAGGTTAGTAATCTGACATCTACTGTTTTCTTAGAAAATAAGCAGCTTGGAGTCACCAAGCGTTAATTTTCACATCTACTGTGATACTCACTGTTAATTTTCATTGGACCTACCACCTGACACCTTATTACCCAAGCAGATTACAATCTACTGAATAAATGCATGACTTATTTCTTAATACAATTAGCGGAAACAAAAATTAAAAGGGGAAGAGGATCTCAATGACTGATTACTTGATGACTTTTAGATGACTCATGATATACATTTATTATATTTTTTGTTGATATTTGACTCTTGAGAGTTGAGACTTAGACAGGACCCAAAATTCAAGAGTTGATTCACTATTTTGATATGTGATGTAGCATTAGACTTCATCTACATATTATATATTAGCTTTCTTTACATGTTTATGTGGAAATGCATTTATTTGATGTTGTGGATACTCTAGATGTTAAAAAAAATAAAATAAAAATGAATAATTTTGTGTTTTTTTTAATTTTGCCGACTTTATGACGACTTTTTCAAAAAACTCCCGACTTTGATGAGTTTTTCAACTTTTGGACCCTTGCCGAATTAATCCCGACTTCGAATTTTTCCACATTGATATAAATTGTGGTTGAAACTTCTAGAAGAAGGCGAAGACCAAGTCAATATGATCCTAGCCATTGATTAGGATCTAATCTGGGTCGTTGATTGATCGACGAGAGGATTATAAGGGAAGGCTTGATGGGAACTTGGAGAACACACCGAGTGAGTTAAGAAGATCAAATTTCTAAAGCAGAATAGCTGTCGGAGAGAGATTTGAAGTGAGCTTTTGCTATGAGGGGCAGTGAGTATCCGAAAGAAGGAAGTTTTCCTAGGACGGAGAGTACGAGGCAGAGAGAGGGCAGAACGACGTCCAGAGAGAGGTAGACGCTGGCCCACACAGAGCTAACATAGTGGCAGTGCAAGCCTTAGAGGGAGATCAAATTCCTACTTAAGGAAATCGAGTTTCAGTAGCCGAGAGCCGGGGTGTGAGACTGGGAGGCAGAGATTCGGATTGCAGTGAGTATCGGAAAGAAGGAAGTTTTCCTAGGATGGAGAGTACGAGGCAGAGAGAGGGAAGAACGACGTCCAGAGAGAGGCAGACACTGGCCCATGCAGAGCTGACGTAGTGGCAGCACAAGCCTTAGAGGGAGATCAAATTCCTATGAAGGAAATCGAGTTTCAGTAGCCGAGAGCCAGGGTGTGAGACTGGGAGGCAGAGATTGGGATTTTCTAGCCAACAGAGGGTCCGGAGAAGGACTAGAGTGGTATCCAGCAGGAGTGATGCAAGAACTGCATGGGATTGACGCAGTTTTGCGCAAAGGCTACGTAGAGGGTACACAGAGGCTCCAGTTCAACATGATCAAACTCAGGTTCTCCCAATGACAGGGTGAAAACACTTCACCATTCGTTTTGTCCAGATTCTCTCTGTATCGGATTGCTACTTAAGCATCCAAGAATTGTACTAAGATTTATTACTGCATAATAATAAAACCCTCAAATATGCTGCACCAATTTTCCCACATTGGGTTTTTCCGAGGACATTTGTCCAAAAATAACGGTGTTATTGTGTTGTATTTTCTTTCTTGCTTAGTCTCTTGTTTCCGCATATAAATTGATTAAGTGAAGGCTGCAGTGTATGTATTTCAATATTTGCTGTAGGAAACTGCAAATAACTTGTTCGTATAAATCTAACAAGTAGGAGAAATATCATCAGTGCTGCAGTAGGAACAAAAAGAGCCTCAGTGTGGGGAGAAGATGGTGGGACGCAGTTTTTTCTGTAGGCAATTTGCTGGGCAGAAAATCTCCAGAAGAGAGAGGAGAAGCACAGTTGATGGAATTTCTTCCTCATAGAACTCTTAGCCAAGGAATTTGAATTCTCTAGAGCTAAGCAGTAGCAAAGGGGCAACAGTTTTACTAGCTCCAGGTGGGAGTTCGTAGGCTAGCCTAGTAGCAGCACAGAGGAGAGAGGAGATTTTCGACATTTGTGGTAGAAATGGCAACCAGTGGCTTGAGGGATCAAGACAGGTTGGATGGGGCATCCAACTACATCATCTGGAAGGCAAGAATGTCGTTCCTTCTAAATGAGCTTGCCCTCAAGACATACTCGACAGCGTGATCGTTGTCCCTGTAGATGCAGATTATTTGAAGAAATACAATGCTGAGATGGTGAAGGCGAAAAGAATGATCCTCAACAGAGTGAAGGATCATGTGGTTTGTCACATCGCTAGCAGAGGGACTGCTAAGGAGATGTGGGACGCATTGTCTACATTATATCAGGGATCTTCCGAGCAATGGAAGATGTACCTTGAACAGAAGTTGAGATCTGCTCAGATGCAGAAGGGGGAGCTTGTGGATCCATTCCTCACGAAGCTTCAGGAGACCC
>Ga0115848_100098_pt1 | contig 23764 bp, 25 predicted proteins | sample InSIn3gowninarea_FD_83862 | JGI IMG/M metagenome (GOLD analysis project Ga0115848, IMG submission 83862) | reverse complement strand
TATCATCTTTTCAAGGAATGATTGTAGAATACCCAAACACCTTCTTAGTTGAATTTTATGTCTTGTGCATGAGTTATGACTACGTTTTAGATGCTCAGAAATTAAAATTATTTCCTACTACTCTAAAAGGAGCAGCCCTAAGATGTTCATGGTGTTATGCTCTATTTCTATTCAAGCATGGAGAGACATGAAGGAGACATTTTTATCAAAGTATCAAGACCATTGCACAACTAGGGACTTAAGAGAGGAAGTATTTAGGATGACACAGAAGGAGAATGAGAGCATAGAGGACCATGTGGAGTGGTTTCATTATAATTTGCAAAGGTATAAACACAATGATTTAGATCACGAGATCTTGAAGACCATATTCATGAGAGGAATGAGGGATGATTGCCTTGATACCCTGAATCTATTAGGAAAAGGGGACATATCTCAGGAACCATTCACCAAAATCATAAAGCTATGTCTGATATGCTCTAGATGATCATCGAAGGGAAGAAGCATAATATAAGATGCTTCTACCCGAATATAAAAATATTCAAGAGGAGGAGTAACCAGAGCAAAGATCAGCAATCTATTTGAAAATTTCAAAACTGACATCCTGTTGGGAATAACACTAAGAGGGGGGTGGGGTGAATCAGTATTTTCAAATAAATAACTTTCTCATTTTGATAATCAGATTTATATATGCTACTTCAGTGAAGCGAACTCGTGTGTGCACGCAACTGTTCTTAAGGAAACAAGCATATATCTGGTGAACTTATGATTAAGTTAATTCATCATATGTTGATCTTTAATCATCACATCAGCACTTTATTAAACATTAAAATGTAACCATGTGCAGTAATAATAGAATAAACCATCACACATAAGCAACACACATGAACACCAAGATTTAAGGTGGAAACCCAATGCAGGAGAAAAACCACCTTCTATTGTTGTCTCTATCTTCTTTTTAATATGAATAATAAATTGTTTACAATATTATACTGGTGTAGACTCATACCAATACATAGGCACCCACCTACAGAAGGCTACAACCTTCTCTCATTTTCCAACTTCTACTGGAAGGGAGCTACAACCCCTTAGCTTTTGTACTAGCCGATATGTTTACTAGTACGTAGGTGCCAACCTATAGAAGGCTACAACCTTCACTCATTCTCCAGCTGCTACTGGAAGGGAGCTCCAACCCCTTGATCAAATCACCAACCACTACTGGCATGAAGCTTCAACTTCCTCACTAAAGGCTCAAGCCCTTAGTATCCTCTAGGACCAAGTTTCATAAATTTTCATACCAGATACTCTTGGTACACAATAACACAATATGTAGGCCACATTCGATCAAATTTTCACATTTGACCCATCAGTAACATTGAAGCTCAAAATCAATCACCACTGCAATACATCCATCAAATACATCTGCATCAACCAATCACTGAAACTCAATCATCAATCTCTGATATAACTTAAACCCAATTTTTAGTCTTTGAATCAGCCATAACTAAGTCAATCAATCACTGAAACCTATGACATACTGAATTAAAAAATTATTAAACCTCTGACACAATTGAACCAATCATTCACTCAGACCTGTGACATATAGAATCAAACAATCACAACTGAATCAACCATTCATTCAAACTTAATCAAATTCATCCAATCAACTGGAACATACATATCATTGTAGCTAGTACATAGATCTGAACCAATATCATTGCATCAACAACCAAAACCAACTGTAATATGAAAAGTAATGTGTCATAATGTATATGCTTCTTCAATGAAGCCAACCTACATGTATACGCTACTTCGTTTAGCCCAACCTGTGTATACCTCTAAAGATACTGAATCATAAAACCTCTGAACCACAAACTATACCAATCAATGACATTCTAAATATCTACTATCAATTTATAGAGTTCTAAGCAGATAGCAGTAAGGATCACCCTTCTTACTCAATGAATCAATAAACCAGACACAATATCCTTATATAATCAATTTTACTTTCATATCTGATAAGACATCATTGATAGACAGTAGTAAAATAACAATGCTAATCAGATAGATTAGTCCTCTCTGAACAATAGACTTTTCTTTTCCATACGCTACTTGGAAGTGTTGAACCAGCATGTATACATGCCTTTACCAAGGGGAACAAATGTATAGAATTGCAGATAAAAACTTATAACTTAGCGGCTATTACAGACTTCAGATATACCCATACCATAGCATTTAAAGCACAAAACATTTGTTAGCAATTAGATCTATCCAATCCATTATCAGATCACATAATGATAAGTCATTATGATCCCAATCCATCACTAGATCACATCCATCATCAAACACTCAGGTGTGTACTTAGTCTAGATTAAGAAAAGCGTAGGTTTTAACCCTGTACAGAAATTACCTGCATACGAATTCTTAAACAAAGAAAATAAACAATGTGAGAGCATAACCCATAAAACACATATGCACAGAGATTTTTCCCTGGATCCCAAAACTGGGACTACCAGCTTGATTTTTCATTATTTTCCTTTCAATGTTACAATACATATTTATACATGCCGAAGCATCCAATACCATGGACCGAAAACCATTGCATCCAATACCATGGACCGAAAACCGTCGCGTTCAAAAAACATGTGCAATAACCATGCACAAAACCATAAGTGGGTCCGCCCAACCTAACATAGGGTCCAAAACCAAAATTTTCTGGGGCGCTGCCTCAAACCCCTAAAGTGGGGTTACAAGTGCCCTTCAAACCCCATGTTAGCTACGTGGAAAGAATATAACACAACCCAACATGGGAGGAGGTTTCAATGGATTTTATCACAGGTTTACCCAAGTCTGAAGGAAAGAGTTTTATCATCATGGTAGTTGATAGACTTACCAAGGATGCACACTTTTGTGCATTATCTCATCCATTTAAAGTAAGTACAGTTTCTACTTCATTTATGGAAACAATTCAAAAGCTAGATGGAAACCCAAAGATTATTGTAAGTGATAGAGATCCCATTTTCACTATAATTTTTTGGACAAAATTATTTTCTTGTCTTGGTACTAAGTTAGCTCATAGCTCATCTTATCATCCTAAATCTAATGGGAAAACTAAGATAGTAAACATATCCTGAGATAGTAAACAATTTTCTTGTCTTGGTACTATTTGTTTGATTATTGATTGTTTCTCTTTATTTAGTTGTCTCATAATTTCATGGTATGCCAATGAGTCCAAAACAAAGTGATGCTTAATGAATTCATTGCATTTTGTATATTTAATTTATGTGTTTTTGAACTGCATTTTCTCTTGCAAATCTTGTTGAATGCCATATTTTTCATTACAAAAAGCCTGATTGCCAATTTCTAATGGAAAATGAAGCATAAATATCTTGTCACTTTAGGATGCAATTATAGTGGATGCAGTTTCAATATCACCCCATGGTGCAACTAAATGAGAAAATTGTTTTATGTGACATCGATAATGTGTTTATGTGAAAAGTATGCTTCAGCCCATATTTCTTAGTTTTTCTTTAATGTGTATTCATCCTCTCTATATGGGATGTAAAGCATCAGTTTTTCTCTATAATGGTTTTCTGGGTCCATCTGTTTATTGTATTGAATGAATCTTACGACACATGCACATTGTCTTTCTTTTTTATGTTGTTTTCATGATTGAATAACAAGAAACATATTATTACAAGAAAAATTGCTCAAGGAAAATGAGATGTGAAACATATCTATCAACGATTGTAATGAAAAAAATGTCTTAATAATTATCGAGTTCTTGTTCTAACAAAATAGGTCCTTTTAGAACATATGTTTGTTTTACAGCTCGAGCAGTGTTAATGAAAATTGTTTTTCTAGAAGTTGAATACAAAGGAAATGATAGAGAAATGTGGACTTCTTATCGAATTGAAATTTGCTTCATATTTAACAATGCATTTCCAAGCTTATGAATAGTTTCAAATTTGTTGCCTCTACAAGATATGTAATTTTCTCGAATTTTTTTGAAGCCAGTTGTCATGGTGTGATCAATTTTTGTTATATAAGAGCTGCAATATGTTGTTGCAACATAGGCATATAAAGTAAATTAAGCATCTGTGTTTGCTTGCCACAACGAAGGGATTTTTTTTGTAAATGAATTTATCCACAAATCACAAGGATTTCGTCTGAGTAGTGCAATTGGCTGAGTAATACAAAACAATGGGAGTGTCCGATGAACAATGGAAGAAGTTGGATCAGAAGGCAAAGAGCACAATACAATTGTGTGTCTCAAATTCAGTATTACTGAATGTATTAGGGGAAGCTATAGCAAAGGCTTTGTGGGGCAAGTTAGGGACTTTGTACCAATGTAAGTCTCTGGTGAATAAATTGTTCCGTCGGAAAAAGCTGTATAACCTGAGGATCAAAGATGGAGACTTGGTGACAGAGCATCTGAATGCATTTAATATTGTGGTAAGTTAGTTAGCATCTGTTGATATTAAAATTTCAGATGAAGATAAGTGCATCCGTTTGTTGTGTTCTCTACCAGATTCGTGGGATAGTCTAGTTATTGCAATAGGTAGCAATGCAACTGCCTTGTATTTTGATGAAATAGTCTCATCCTTGCTGACGAAGGAGATGAGATGGAAAAATATGGAGAGCCGGAATGGTGATGCCTTGTCTGTATGAGGACAGTCCCAAAATAAAAACAAAAATAAGTCATCGATAGGGAGATCTAAATCTAGAGGGAGATCTAAATCACCAGGAAAGCCTGTAAAGGTGGTGTGTTGGAAATGCAGAAAGGAAGGGCACTATAAAAGGGACTGTAAACCCAAAGCTCCAGATAAAGGAAATGGATCTCATGATGCTCCTTCTGCAAAGGTGAAAACCACCTCAAATGATGGTGGGGATGTGTACTTGGCTTCTTCAAGTACACACGTAGATCATGAGGCATGGTTGATTGACTCAGGTGCATCCTTTCACTTCACTCCCCATAGAGAGTGGTTCTGCGAGTATAAGAAATATGATGGTGGTGATGTCTTCTTGGGGGATGACAGGAAGGCTAGAATCGTTGGTCGCGGAAAAGTAAAGTTGAAGTTGCAAGGTGGAAGGGTTAGAACGCTTCCAGGTGTTCTACATATTCCTCCATTAGCCAAAAATCTGATTTCTGTTAGCAAGCTCAATGATGTAGGTGTAAAAACAGTGTTTGAGAAGGATACCTGCAAGATGGTTCGGGGAGCACTGGTATTGATGCAGGGATTTCGGATTGGAACTCTGTACAAGCTGCAAGGTAGCACTGTTATTGATGGGTGCAATACTTATGTGGTTCCTGAAGGTGGAGCAGAAAATCTAGTGGTCTCTGGAGAGAAGACCATGCTGTGGCATCAAACGCTTGGACATATTGGAGAAAAGGGCCTTCAGATACTTCATGGTAAAGGTATGGTAGAAGGTATCCGTAATAGCTCTTTGGATTTTGATTTCTATGAAAATTGTGTATATGGGAAGCAGAATCGGTTGAGTTTCCCCTCTGGTAGTAAGAGGGCGAAATAGATATTAGAGCTTGTGCACAGTGATGTGTTTGGACCTGTGAAGGTTCCATCATTGCGTAAGTATGCGTACTATGTATCATTTATAGATGACTTCTCAAGGAATACATGGATATATTTCCTTAAGAAGAAATATGAAGTCTTTGATAGGTTTAAAGAATTTAAGGCTCTGGTGGAAAATCAAACAGAGAAGAAGATAAAGGTGTTGAGGACAGATAATGGTGGAGATTTTTGTAGCAAGGAATTTGAAGAATTCTGTAAAAAGTGTGGTATATCATGGAAGAATTCTACTCCATATACACCTCAGCAAAATGGAGTTGCAGAAAGAATGAACAAGATGTTGATGGAAAGGGAAAGAAGCATGCTCAGTTGTGTCGGGTTAGGACAAGAATTCTGGGCAGAGGCAGTGGATACTGCATGTTACCTGGTCAACAGGTCACCTTCATTAGCGTTGGAGGATAAGACTCCACAAGAGGTATGGACTGGTAAGAAACCCTCTCTTTCACATCTAAGGGTATTTGGATGTGATGCACATGTACATGTTCTAAAGGAGAAACAAACCAAGTTGGATAGTAAATCTAAAAAGTGCATCTTTATTGGGTATAAGGATGGTTTGAAGGGTTATAAGCTTTGGAACCCAGTAACAAGGAAGGTTTTGTACAGCTGAGATGTGGTGTTTAGAGAGGTGAAAGATGTTATTAAACATGAAATCCAACCAAAGGAACCTAAGAAGATAGAGTTTAAGCTAAAGGAAGAAGAATCATACTCTACAGCAGAGGAGGAATTAGAAGCTGAAGAGCCACAAACTCCGGGTGTAAGAAGATCAGTTTGAGAAAGAAGGCAGCCAGAAACGTATAGTCCATCTGTTTTTTGTTCGAATTTTGCTTTATCTATTACTGATGATGATCCCAGAACTGTGAAGGAAGTAGTGGATTCAAAGGATGGAAAACTCTAAAAAGAGGTCATGGTTGATGAAATGGCCTCTTTTTACAAAAATGAGGCTTAGGATCTGGTGGAGTTGCCGCCTGGAAGGTAACCCATTGGCAGCAAATGGGTGTTCAAAAAGAAGACAAATGCAGAAGGAAAAGTGGAGAAATACAAAGCTCGGTTGGTAGCAAAAGGTTATTCCCTGGTGCCGGGAATTGATTTTGGTGATATTTTTTATCCTGTTGCCAAGGTAAATTCTATTAGATTACTTTTATTTCTTACTGCTACTTTTGATTTTGAGGTAGAACAGATGGATGTGAAGACAACATTTCTTCACAGGGATCTGGAAGAGGAAATCTACATGAAGCAACCTGAAGGCTTTGCGGTGAAGGGTAAGAAAGAACTGGTATGCAAGATAAAGAAGTCTTTGTATCGGTTAAAATAGTCACCAAGGATGTGGTATCAGAAATTTGATACATTTATACAGGGACTTGGCTTCACTAGAAGTAAAGTAGATCACTGTGTGTATTGTAAATTAATTGGTGACCATGTTATTTATCTGGTCTTGTATGTGGATGATATGTTGTTGGTTGGAAATGACAAAGAAATTATCCAGGATTTGAAGACCCAATTGTCCTCAAAATTCGACATGAAAGATCTTGGTGCTGCAAACTATATTTTGGGCATGGAAATTAAAAGAGATTGGGCATAGAGGAAGCTCTGGTTAAACCAGAGGAAGTATGTCAAGACAATACTGCAGAGGTTTAATATGCAGGATAGTAAACCAGTGAAGGTTCCTATTCTTGTACGTGTGAGGTTATCTACTGAACAGTGTTCGAAGACATAAGAAGAGGAAGAGGACATGTCCCGTGTTCCATATGCAAGTGCAATCAGTAGTCTGATGTATGCAATGGTCTGTACTAGAACAGACATTACACATGCAATGGGAGTATTGAGCAGGTTTATGTACAAACTAGGAAAGGAGCATTGGACAACAGTGAAGCGGGTTTTCAGGTATTTGCGTGGCAATAGTGATTATGGTCCGTGCCACCAAGGAAGACCAGGATTGAACAGAGTGTAGGATATTTATGGCTTTGTTGATGCAGACTGGGCTGGAGATCTGGATCAGAGAGGATCTACAAGTGGGTATGTGTTTAACCTATTTGGAGGTGTAGTCATTTGGATGAGTAAGAAAAAATCTGTAGTAGCACTATCAACTACAGAGGTAGAATACATGGCAACCACTCATGCAAGCAAGGAAGCAATTTGGTTGTAGAGATTGTGTTCAAGTACGGGGTTAGTACAGGAAGCTATAAGGATAGACTGTGATAGCCAAAGTGAAATTTTCTTGGCAAAGAACCTTGCATATCATTCAAAGACAAAGCACATTGATGTTCAGTATCACTTTGTGAGGAATATGATAGAAGACAAAAAGGTGTTGTTGGTAAAGGTGGACACTTTGAAGAATATTGCAGATGCATTGACAAAATCTATGAGCTCTGAGAAGTTCTCTTGGTGTAGAGATACAATGGGCATTTCAGGGCTGGGAAAATGACTAAGCTATCTTGTGGCCCCCTGTGGAAAGAAAACAACAGGTGGGAGAATGTTGAGTTGTGTTATATTCTTTCCATGTAGTTAATATGGGGTTTGAAGGGCACTCGTAACCCCACTTTATGGGATCTGGGGGACCCTATGTTAGGTTTGACGGACCCACCTATGGTTTTGTGCATGATTTTCACACATGTTTTTTGGATGCGATGTTTTTCGGTCCATGGTATTGGATGCTTCGACACGTATAAATATGGATTGTAACACTGAAAGCAACATAATGAAAAATCAAGCTGGTAGTATCGATTTTGGGATCCAGGGGAAAATCTCTGTGTATATGTGTTTTATGTGTTATGATCTCGCATTGTTTATTTTCTGTGTTTTAGAATTCGTATGTAGGTAATTTCTGTATGGGGTTAAAACCTACATCCCAAAGTTGGCTTGTAATGGATAAATGTTGTAATAGTCCTGGTGTCTTAATTGTTTCAACTTTGTTTTGTTGGCAAACCAAACATTCCACCACAAACATTTGAATATCCGATTTAATGCCATCCCAAAAAAAATCCTTCTTAACCCTGTGGTCGGTTTTTAGAAATCATGAGTGCCCTCCTAAGGGAGAGGTGTGCAATTCTCTAAGAATCCTTTGTTTGAGTTGGCAATTATTACATAGGTATAATCGATCCTTGTACCATAACGAATAATTTTTCGAGCTAAATGTATCAGATGTACTGGGATCTTGTTGTATCTTTTGAATGAGTGCCCACACTTCCTCATCATTCTTCCATTCATTCCTTGCTTTGTTTATCCAATTTGGTTGGATAATAGAAATGGTGCAAAGAAATGCTTCCACATCCTTATCCTTTCTTTAGAGTGCATCTGCCACCACATTTTGCTTCCATTTTTTGTAGATGATTTCAAAGTGATAACCCAACATCTTTGTGACCCATTTTTGCTGCCCTTCTGAAGATAATATTTTCTCTAAGAAGTATTTAAGACTATCATGATCTATTTTTACCTTGAAGTGTCCTTCCATTAGGTAGGGTCGCCATTTCTTAAGTGCAGGTAGTATTGCTAACATTTCCTTCTCATAAATAGCTTTGTGCAAATACTTTCCTTTGATTGGATGAATTTCGAAAGCAATGTCTCTTTCTTCTTACATTAAAACAACACCAATTCCATTTCTTGACGCATCATATTCCACAATAAAGGATTTTGTGGAGTCCGGTGTAGCTAAGGCTGGTGCTTGGCACATTGCCTCTTTAAGATGTTCAAAGGCCTTCGTTGCTTCTAGAGTCCATGAAAATGCATCTTTGTTAATAATTTTGTTAGAGGTGCTGCTATTCTCCCATAATTCCTAACAAACTTGCGATAATACCCCTCCAACCCGAGAAATCCATGCAGATGCTTTATGGATGTGGGTATTTTCCATTCCTTAATGGTTTTAATTTTGATAGGGTCTACCTTAACAACCTCGTGAGATATAATATGACCCAGATATTCCACCTCTTGTACTCCAAAGAAACATTTGGAGATTTTTGCATATAATTATTTCTCCTCCAATAGTTTGAGCACCATGTCAACATGTTGGACATGATATTTCCAAGACTTGCTGTAGATTAGTATATCATCAAAAAATACTAACAAAATCTTTCTAAGGAAGGGTTTGAAAATGGAATTCATCGAACCTTGAAATGTAGAAGGTGCATTGGTAAGGCCAAAAGGCATGACCAAAAATTCATAATGACCCTCATGAGTTCTAAATGCTGTTTTCGGAATGTCTTCAATCTTCATTCTGATTTGATGATATCCCGAACGAAGATCCAACTTGGTGAAGTAAATTGATATATGCAATTCATCCAGTAATTCATCAATGATAGGAATGGGGAACTTATCTTTAATAGTGAGCTTGTTGAGCTCCCTATAATCCGGACACATGCGCCATGATCCATCCTTCTTGTGCACCAATACTACTGGAGCAGAGAAAGAACTTTGACTTGGTTGAATTATACCAGACTCTAGCATTTCTGCAACCATACGTTCAATTTCACTTTTTTGGGCATATGGATATCTGTACGGCCTAATGTTTGGAGGAACACTTCCTGGAATCAAATGAATAGCATGATCATGATCACATAGAGGTAGGAGACCATTGGGAGTCTCAAATACCTTGGAATGATTATCCAAGACCTTTTGGAGATCTCGAGAAATAGATGATTCTGATGTGGAAACATCTAGCGAACATAATTGTGCAATTACACCTCTTTGCTCCTTTTTTAGCAGCTTCGTCATATCATTAGAGCTGATTATCTTTCCTGGTTTCCCTGCAATACCCCTTAATTCAACTTCCTTTCCTTCCGTAGAAAATTTGATAAAAAGTTCTTGAAAATTAAAAGCTATTGTACGCAAGGATTGTAGCCATTGGACTCCTAGTACAACATCAGCACCTCCCATTGGAATGGAAAGCATTGGGCTAGTCAATACATATTCTCCCATGGATAGCTTGATATTATGGCACTTTCTTGAGCAATTTATTGTTCCTCCATTCGCAATCATTACTTGACACTCTGGTGCTGGATATAGGAAGCAATTCAATTCTTTTGCTACCCTACAATGAATAAAATTGTGGGTGCTTCCTGAATCAATCAAGACTATTACCTTTTTCTTCTTGATTTGTCCTTCTATCTTGATGGTTTGAGGAGTGGTAATTCCTGCCAATGCATTACAAGATATGGTCGGATTTATTTGTTCTTCCTCTAGGCTTTTTTCCGGGATTATATCCTCTTCTTTTGACATTTCTTGCTCCTTTTCTTCTTCCTCTTCATAATCTATGTAGAATAATTTCTTCTCAGCACACTTATGACCTTTAGTGTATTTGCTATCACAACTGTAGCAAAGCCCTTTTGCTCTTTTTTCTTCCAATTGTTGTGGTGTCAACCTTATAGGTTGTGGAAGACTATAGGCAACGACACTTCCGTCTTTATAGTTGTGAGTGGTATGCTTCCTGGTTGCCATAATTTTGCTTTCCATTTTTCTTGCTAACCTGAATGCCTTCTCTAATGAATCTGGTTCCCAAAGGCGAACATCATGTTGGATATTATCCTTTAAAGACCCTATGAACACATCAATCCTATGCTGCTCTGGAATATCTTTTACCCTTATGTTCAATTTTTGGAACTCCTCAATGTGCTCCATTATTGGACCCTTTTGTTTGAGACTTATCCATTGGCTAAAAAAAGTGTTGCTTTTTGTATCCTCATAATGCGCTATCAATTCTTCCGTAAAAATTGCCCAAGTGATAAATTGTTTACGAGAGAAAAGCCATTGATACCATACAAACTGATTTGGTTCCCAATATAAAGTTGCCATACGTACCTTTTGTGTGTTTTGCACATTATTGAGATCGAAGAACTGCTCCATCTGCAATATCCATGTGGCGGGATCCTTGCCATCAAACTTCCTCATATCGATTTTTGGAATATGGTGGGTCTTCGATCCAACATTAGAGTCTATGGAATCATGATTAACAGCTCTTTTGTTCACATCATGAATTTCCTTTACAACCTTTTCACCATTAGTAAGTATTTCTTGTAGAAAATTTGTCAAATCTGTCTTCAAATCTGCCATGTCTGTCTTCAAATCGGTCTTCAAATCTGTCTTCAAATCATCCATCTTAGCTTCCATGCCTGTCTTCAAATCATCCATCTTAGCTTCCATGCCCTTCGTCTTAGAGTCCACGCCATTTACCTTAGATTCCATGCCATTTATCTTAGATTCCACGCTATTTATCTTAGCTTCTGTTAGCTTTTGTGAGAGTGACATGCGTTTCACCTGTTCTTGTAATTTTGATATATCATGTATCATTTCTTCCTCTTCTTCATGAGTCATGCTAGAGCTTTCAGGTTCCTTACTAGGTGTTTTCATTTTCTTTCGGGGCATCAGTTACTAATAATAATGCTTTACTATGCCCTTTGAATTCCGTTAAACCAAGCTTATGCAAAAATTAAAAAAAACTACACACCTTTTTTCACTTTGCAGAAGCCTGATATTGAATCTGATGTATCTCTGTAATTTCAGATCATCCAGTTCTGAAATTGCAATCTGTAGTAGCCTTCTATGTCCTCTTTCCAATGCCACAAGTCTGACCCAATTTGGATTCTCCAAGGAAGAGTTATGTGAAATCTCCCATAGTGACTTGCTTTTAGACTAATTCAGTAGGGCAAACGTGTACGACATGCCACGAGTCACTGTATCAACCTTTGGATCTGAAACTCACATACAAGAAACTACAGTCCGTCCTCTTTCTGTACCTTCTTACGAAATTTCAATCTGATCCCCAGAGAGAAAGTTATGATGATTTTCCCCAGGTCACCTGTTTTGAATGTAATTCAGGAGTCTGCAAAAAGACCAACTTCCTCAGATCATATCTCCGCAAATGTCGCGCAAAATGATTTGAAATTTGGACCGGAGGTTCAGTGCGTTTTCTTCTGAAATGGGTTTTTTTTTTTAACTTCTGAAACGTCACAAAAAAAAAGTTATAGCGAAAATGCCACGATGACCTGTTTTGAGCACCGAAACCCTAGAATCCAAAGCTTTGATACCAAATGTTATGAAACCAGCTCAAGAAAAGATAGAAAAGATAGATCAACGCCTTAGAATTCAGCCTCTTCGAGGGGGAAACCTCCTTTACATTACATAAATGAACAATTCTTGGATGATACAAATGAAAAGACCTCCTTTCTATATATAGGAGTCTAAGGGCTCATAACATAATGAGAGCCTACCTAACAATAATAATGTAAGGGCACAATAATAACAATAGTGGGCTTCTATGGGGTGTAATAGTAACAATATGGGCATTACATGGGTACAACAATATAATAAGTGGGTTCTACTAATAAAATAAGGGGGTAATCACTAGTATTATAGGGACCCAACAATCCATGTTCCAGGAACCTTGCCATCAAACTTCCTCATATCGATCTTTGGAACATGGTGGTTCCTCAATCCAACGTTGGAGTCTATGAAGTCATGATTAACATTTATTTTGTTCTCATCACGAGTTTCCTTTACTACCCTTTTGCCATTAGTAAGCACTTCTTGTAGAAACTTTGTCACATTTGTCTTCAAATCTTCCATGCATTTATTTGAATCATTCATCTTAACTTCCTTGCCATCCATCTTAGCTTCCATGCCGTCCATATTAGCTTCCACGCCATCCATCTTAGCTTCCACGTCATTCATCTTAGCTTCTACGCCTTTCTTTAAACCATCCATCTTAGCTTCCACACCTTTCTTTAAACCATCCATCTTAGCTTCCATGCCATACATCTTAGCTTATATGTCCTTCTCTAAACCATCGATCTTAGCTTATACGTCTTTATTTAAACCATCCATCATAGCTTCTATTACTTTTTGAGCGAGTGAAATCTGTTGCATTTGGTCTCGTAACTTTGATATATCATGTTGCATTTCTTCCTCTTCTTCCTGAGTCATGCTAGAGCTTTCAGGGTGCTTACTAAATGTTTCCATTTTCTTTCTTCAAAGCATAAATTACTGATAATAATGCTTCACTATGCCCTTTGAATTCCTTCAAACTAATTTTTCAAACCAAGCTTATGCAAAATTTCAGAAAAATTACAGACCTTTTTTTTAAACTTTGTAGGAGTTTGAAATTGAATCTGATGTATCTCTGTAATTTTGGATCTCCAAGGTCTGAAATTTCTTCCTGTGGTAGCCCTTTAAGTAGTCTTTCTAACCCCACAAGTCTGATCAAGATTGGATTCTCCAATCAAGGGTGATGCTAAATCTCACATGATGACATGAGAATAGACTAGTTCGGTAGAGCGAACTTGTACAACGTGTCGCGGGTCATTATTTCAAACTTAGGTTCTGAAAATGATATCCAAAGAACTACAGTTTGTCTACTTTCTACAACATCTGATGAAAATTCAATATGATGCACAGAGCAACAGTTATGATGATTTTCCCAAGGTGACCTATTTGGAATGTAATTCGAGGGTCTGTAAAAACCCTAACTTCATCATACTATATCCGAAAATATAGCGATACAGGATCTAAAATTTAGAGCTAAGGTTCAAACCAATTTCATCTCAAATGGGTTTTTGTTTTAGCTTCTAAAAATTCATAGAGAAACATTTATAGTGAAAATACCACAATGGCATATTTTAGATGAAATTATGGAGCTTGCAAAAACGCAAACTTCCTCAGATCATATCTCTGAAAATGTAGCGCGAAAGGATCTGAAATTTGGTTGTGAGGTTTAGGCCAATGTCATCTCAAATGGGTTTTGTTTTTAGCTTCCGAAACTTCGTAGCGTAAACTTTATAGCAAAAATTCCACGTTAACCTCTTTGGGGCAGTGAAACCCTAGAATCCACAGCTCCGATACCAAATGTTATGAAACCAGCTCACAAAAAGATAGAAAAGATAGATAAACACCTTATAATTTAGCCTCTTCAAGGGGCAACCTCCTTTCGATTACACAAATGAACAATTCTTGGATGATTCAAATGACAAAACCTCCTTTCTATATATAGGAGTCTAAGGGGTCACAATATAACCAAGCTGACCTAACAATAATAATATAAAGGCACAACAATAACAATAGTGGGATTTTTTGCGGCACAATAATAACAATATGGGGACAATAGAGTCATAGAAATAAGAATAAGGGATACAACGACAATAGTAATGGGGGAATCACTAGTATTATAGGGACCTAACAACTTTTTCTTGTAATAATATGTTTCTTGTTATTCAATCATGAAAACAACATAAAAAAGGAAAGAAAACATGCATGTGTCATAAGATTCATTCGATACAATAAACACATGGACCCAGAAAACCATTATAGAGAAAAATTGATGCTTTACATCCCATACAGAGAGGATGAATACACATTAAAGAAAAATTAAGAAACATGGGCTGAGGCATGCTATTCACATAAACACATTATCGATGTCACATAAAACAATTTTCTCATTTAGTCGCACCATGGGGTGATATTGAAACTGTTTCCACTATAATTGCGTCCTAAAGTGACAACATATTTATGCTTCACTTTCCATTAGAAACTGACAATAGGGCTTTTTCTATTGAAAAATATGGCATTCAACAAGATTTGCAAGAGAAAATGCAATTCAAAAACACACAAATTAAATATACAAAAAACAATGAATTCATTAAGAATCACTTTGTTTTGGACACATTAGCATACCATGAAATTATGATGCAATTAAATAAAGAGAAACAATCAATAATCAAACAAATAGTTATATGGAAAAAGAATAATCCTGGTAAGTGTTTCTATTTTTTCATCACTAGAGGTGCAATTACAGGAATTAAATTCATTGCACAAGCACTTTATCATGCACTGGTATAGATTTATAATGAATAATTACAAAGTGAAATTTTGGAAAAAAAAAGATCTAATACTTTCAATTACTGGCAAAGTTGCATATATTTCACATGGTGTTACAATCCATTCAACTTTGCATTTTCCACTTTCACCATGTCACATGGTTCCATTGGCTTGTAACAAACTCGATATATTGAGTAAAGGATACAAACAATTTAATTTTTTGTTGATATATGAGGTTTCATTAATTGGGTCTCAATTTATTTTTAACATTGAAAAGTTGTTAGGTCTCTATAACACTAGTGATTCCCCCATTACAATTGTCATTGTATCCCTTATTGTTATTATTGTGCCCCATAGAATCCCACTATTGTTATTTTTGTGCCTTTATATTATTATTGTTAGGTCGTCTTGGTTATATTGTGACCCCTTAGACTCCTATATATAGAAAGGAGATTTTGTCATTTGTATCATCCAAGAATTGTTCATTTGTGTAATGCAAAGGAGGTTTCCCCTTGAAGAGGCTGAATTCTAAAGCGTTGATCTATCTTTTCTATCTTTTTGTGAGTTGGTTTCATAAAATTTGGTATCAGAGCTTTGGATTCTAGGGTTTCGCTACTCCAAACAGTGCATCGTGGAATTTTTTCTATAACTTTTTTCTGCGACATTTTAGAAGGAAAAAAATCCATTTGAGACGAAATCTTGCTAAACATTGTGTCTAAATTTCATATCTTGTCTCGCTATATTTTTGGAGATATCATCTGAGGAAGTTAGGATTTTTGCAAGCTCCAGAATTTCATCTAAAATATGTCATCGTGGAATGTTCCCTATAACGCTTTCTCTATGAATTTTCGAACGCTAAAACAAAAAACCCATTTGAGAAGAAATCGATCTGAACCTCGAATCCGAATTTCAGATCCTGTCTCGCTATATTTTCAAAGATATAGTTTGAGGAAGTTAGGGTTTTTGTAGACTACCGAATTAGATTCCAAACAGGTCACCTTGGGAAAATCATCAAAACTTTATCTCTGAGCATCATATTGAATTTCATAAGAAGTTGCAAAAATATGGACGATGTGGAAGTTGAGATGGATGGTGTGGAAGCTAAGATGGAAGATTTGAAGATCTGATTTGAAGACAAACATGGAAGATTTGAAGACAAATTTGACAAGGTTTCTATAAGAAATGCTTACTAATGGCGAAATGGTAGTAAAGGAAACTCATGATGAGAAAAAAATAAATGTTAATCATGATTTCATAGAATCTAACATTGGATCAAAAAACCACCATGTTCCAAAGATCGATATGAGGAAGTTTTATGGCAAGGATCCCAGAACATGGATACTATAGATGGAGCAATTTTTCGATCTTCATAATGTGCAAAACACACAAAAGGTACGCATTGAAACTTTATATTTGGAACCAAATCAGTTTGTATGGTATTGATGGCTTTACTTTTTTAAACAAATTGTCACTTGGGCTATTTTTACGGATGAAATTATAGCACATTATGAGGATACAAAAGGCAACACTTTTTTTAGCCAATTGATAAATCTCAAACAAAAGGGTTCAATGATGGAGCACATTGAGGACTTCCAAAAATTGAATATAAGGGTAAAAGGTATTCCAGAGGAGCATAATATTGATGTGTTCATAGGGAATTTAGAATATAACATCCAACATGAGGTTCACCATTGGGTGTTGGGTTATGTTATATTCTTTCCACAACTAGCCCATGTAGTTAACCGGGGGGTCAGAGGGGGGGTGGAGCCCCCTTTCGTTGCGCCAATTGTGTAGCGGGGGGGTGGGGGGGGATTACATGGGTTTTGACGTGTGCCCATAACCCCACTTTATGGGGTCTAAGGCAGCGCCCCAGGAAATTTTGGTTTTGGACCCTATGTTAGGATGGGTGGACTGACCTATGCTTTTGTGCATGATTTTCGGACATGTTTTTGGACGTGATGGCTTTCGGTCCATGGTATTGGACGCAACGGTGTTTGGTCCATGGTATTTGATGCTTTGGCCTTTTATAAATATTTATTATAACATTGAATGGAAAATAATGAAAAATCAAGTTGGTAGTCCCAGTTTTGGGGTCTAGGGGAAAATCTTGTTGGGTGTGGAGCCTGATTATCTTCTATAGTACTGCCACATTGGACCCCAGTTCAAAATGGGGCGGCAACGCTGCCTGTAAAATAATCGCTGCCTTGGGGGGTTTCGGGGGCAGCGCCCCCGAAGCTAAAAACAGCTGGAAAATTGCCTTGTAAAAGTATAGTAATTTCTAGTCAATCTGGGCCGTTCATTAGGCGGATGATCTGACGGTAGAACTTATGTTTAGTTTAGGGTTTTTTGCCCTAGAAGGCAACCCCTCTCTTTATATGAGGGTATTGTATTTGAGGCTGTGATATAGATGTGTATTCGGTGAGCGAGAAATAGAGAGGTGAGACTATGAGAGAAAATAGAGGATATTACAGCGGTTTTGCTGTAGGTTATGTCTCTTCATTTTGCTGGATAATAGAAAGGAAGGACTGGCTGTTCGAGGTGGATGTAGCCCAAACTGGGTGAACCACGTATATCTGTGTCTCTCTCATTTTGTGCATTTTCTGTGTTTATATTTCTGCAATATTTTATGTGTTCCATTGCTCCGTAATATATAATTTTCTAACAACTGGTATCAGAGCCGAAGGTCTATTTGGCTGATAAACTCGCAGGAAAGAAGGGTTCCTAGTTCGAGTGGGAGCAATGGCGGAAGACGGTAAGTTTAGGGTCGAGAAATTTAACGGCCAAAACTTCTCGCTGTGGAAGATGCAGATGGAAGATTATCTGTATCAGAAAGATCTATACCTACCATTGGGCGGAAAAACAAAGATGCCGACGAGTATGAAAGACGAAGAATGGAACCTACTCGATAGAAAGGCACTTGGAACAATACGGCTGTGCCTTGTTGCGTCAGTCGCCTTCAACATTTCGAAGGAAACCACGACAGCAGGTTTGATGGAGGCGTTGTCGAAACTATATGAAAAACCCTCGGCCTCAAACAAGGTATTTCTTATGAAACGGTTATTTAATATGAAGATGTCAGAAGGTGGATCTGTTGCAGACCACTTAAATGATTTTAATACAGTTACAAGTCAGTTAAGTTCTGTAGGGGTAAACTTTGATGATGAAATTAGAGCTTTGTTATTCTTGTGCTCGTTACCAGAAAGCTGGAATGGTTTGGTAATGGCCATTAGTAACTCTGTTTCTGGATCTAGTACTTTAAAGTTTGATGATGTTGTCGGTGCTATCCTTAGCGAGGAAATGCGATGGAAAAGCTCCTGTGAGACATCGGGAAATGCTTTGAGTGCAGAGTCTAGAGGAAGAAAAATGGAAAGAGGAAAGAGCTCTGGATATCGCAGTAAATCAAGGAAAGGCAGATCCAAGTCCAGATCGAGGATAGTTTGCTGGAAATGTGGAAAGAAAGGACACCTAAAGAAAGACTGTAGATCTCGGAAGGGAAAAGAAGGAGATGAACAGCAAGAAAACAATCATGAAGCAAATGTGACAGGTGATGTGTTACAAGATGCTTTGATTCTTTCTTTCGAAAATATTACTGATTCCTGGGTGGTAGATTCAGGGGCCTCATTCCATGCCACACCTGATAAGAAATACTTTCATGACTATGTTCAAGGAGATTTTGGACAAGTTCGTTTGGGTGATGATAAACCCTGTAAAATTGTTGCAATGGGTAAGGTTCTTGTAAAACAGCAGAATGGAAACCAATGGCTACTAAAGGAGGTAAGGCATGTTCCAGATCTAAAGAAAAATCTGATTTCAATAGGGCAGTTAGGCAGTGAAGGTTGTGTGACAACTTTCACAGATAAAGCTTGGAAGGTCACCAAAGGAGCCCTGGTAATAGCAAAAGGCGAAAAGGTTGGTACATTGTATTTATGCAATGGTATTTCTAACTCTGTTAATGCTTTGACTTCCAAAGGAGCAGATGTAGCATTATGACATCATAGGCTCGGACACATGAGTGAAAAAGGGATGAAGATTCTTCACTCAAGGAATTTGTTGCCAGGTTTGAAGAATGTTGATTTGGACTTCTGTGAGAACTGCATTTATGGAAAACAGAAGAGAGTCAGATTTCTCAGAGTTGGGAAAGAAAAGAAGAACGAAAAATTAGAGCTTGTGCATACAGACGTATGGGGACCTGCTCAGGTATCATCTCTCGGTGGCTCTCGTTATTATGTTACCTTTATTGATGATGCAACTAGAAAAACTTGGATTTATTGTATTAAGAATAAATCTGATGTATTTGATACTTTCAAGAAATGGAAAGCTTTGGTTGAGATTGAGACAGGAAAGAAATTGAAGTGTCTTAGATCAGACAATGGAGGTGAATATTACAGCAAAGAGTTAGATAGATACTATTCAGAGCATGGAATTCGCAGAGAGAAGACAGTTCCAAGAAAACCACAAGAAAATGGTGTGTCAGAAAGGATGAACAGAACAATCATGAAGCATGCAAGGTGCATGAGATTACATGCAGGATTGCCTTTACAGTTTTGGGCAGATGCTGTAGATACTGCTGTTTATCTAATAAATAGAGGGCCTTCAAGTCCCTTGGATGGTGATGTTCCAGAGGAAGCATGGACAGGTAAAAAGGTAAACTATTCTATTTTAAAGCCTTTTGGTTGTGAGACCTTTGTCCGTATTGATAAAGAAAATAGAACAAAGCTTGAGGAAAAGTCAAAGAAATGTACCTTTATTGGATATGGTGTTAATGATTTTGGTTATCTCTTATATGATTATGAAAATCACAAAATCATTAGGAGCAGAGATGTAATATTCAATGAAAAGGTCTTGTATAAGAATCAGCTGCAGGAAAAGAAACAAGAAAAGGAAAACAAGGAGACACAAATATACGTGGTTCACCCAGTTTGGGCTACATCCACCCCGAACAGCCAGTCCTTCCTTTCTATTATCCAGCAAAATGAAGAGACACAACCTACAACAAATCCGCTGTAATATCCTCTGTTTTCTCTCAGTCTCACCTCTCTGTTTCTCGCTCATAGAATACACATCTATATCATAGCCTCAAATACAATGCCCTCATACAAAGAGAGGGGTTGCCTTCTAGGGCAAAAAAAACCCTAAATTGAACATAAGTGATACCGCCAAATCATCCGCCTAATGAACGGCCCAGATTGACTAGAAATTACTATACTTTTACAAGGCAATTTTACAGTTGTTTTTAGCTTCGGGGGCGTTGCCCCCAAAACCCCCCGCCAGGGGGGGGGCTCCCAAAAGTCGCTGCCGCCCCCCCCCCTGGACCCCCCTTGTAGCAAATATTTTACGGGCGGCGTTCCCACCCACATTCCAAACTGGGGTCCAATGTGGCGGTACATTTGAATATAGAAGATAATCAGGCTCCACACCCAACACACTTGATGAGTTGGCATACTATGTCTTCATGCTTATGCTCATGGATATAACTTTTTGTGGTATGATGGCCTTATGTTGATGATGGAGATGTGCTACATCGTATTGTAGGTCTACCATAGGTGTTGTAACTTATGCAAACGTTTGTTGGATATTGGAGGACATGCTGGCACTCTTGCCAACCTTGTTTATTAGCCTTTTTGGTCAACCTGACAGTGACACTTGGGAGACTTGTTTGATACACTTGTAGAGGTGTTACTAATATTAGAAGATGTTTGGAGGTGAATTCAGATGCTTAAGAAGAGGATCCAACAAGTGGCATAGGTTATGAGTTGAGGGCTTGTGGTTTTTCCTTATGCTATGCCCTAGTCGCATGGAGATATGCTTATGCATGTAACTAAAAGGCTCTAGTTGCTAGGCAGATTGTGCATGCGACTGATGGTCTCCAGATGATTTTAGCTAGTGTTGTGCATGAAACTAAGCATTTTCACGAAAAATCCTTCGCATTCCTTGCCCAAATTGAAAGAAAATTGGAATGCAAATTCCCAAAGGCTTCTAGAATAAGTTGTAAAGGTCGGGAATGGCTTGAAAAGTCCCCACAATGATTTGAACACCTTTAGTGCACAAGTAGTGATGTTAGTGTATTGATTTAGTCTAATTTGTGCACCTTTGATGCATGCCTTAGGTCAATTTCACCCTCCATATTTTATATACTTGATTTTGGAGTTGTGTGATGGTTGGTTAAGTATGAGAGTGAGTTGGAGAAGGTTGCATAGAGAAGAAATTATCTAGAATTAGTTTAGAGCATAGATTCTTTAGTGTGTGAGTGTAAATGGAAGTGTTATAGCGGGATTCTGAAGCAGAGCATCAGTTTTCATATTAGGTTCAGGGTTGTTGTAGCAGAATTTATTTGAGGGATATAGAGTAGAGTTTTTTATGTTGGATGATTGAATTATTTATGGTTATATTTGTGTGACTATTTTTTGGTGTTGAGATAATTTTATTTGTGGTGTTTTGATTTTTTTAGGGTGTCTTGTTGCTGGAGATTCTATTGTAGAACTGAGTCTAGTTGAGTAGATAGCCTTGGATCTAGTTTGAAAATTTATGAAATGAGATCCACATAAATTTGAGGGGCAGTGACTTCATGAAAGAGGAAAAATTATTTCAAAGCTTTAGTGAAAGGAATAGTTTCTCCATCCAATGGTAGTTGATAATCCAATCGGAGTTGGGCGAGGATCATTGATCATGGTGGCTTTCAATGAATGGTAGTCCATAGATCTGTGTGAGGACATAGTCTTCAAAGTTGATCAGTAGAATCGAGTCCCCTGGATTATCATTGTTGGCCTATTGTAGATGAGGTTGAGTCTCTAGGATGATTGGAATTAGGTATCTATGTAAAAGACAAATTGCTTGACATAATAAAGATTCATAGCATAGTACTAGCAGCAAGTGTGACTTTTCTTCTGGAAGGGTTTCCACCAGAAATCTTGTGTCTTATTTGTGATGATGATTTTTATGGTTGTTCTTTGATGGTTTGATTTTATTTCATGCTTCTCATACGTTTGCATGTTTATCATTTACTTGTTGATGATCTATGTGAACCTGCTAACAAGTGTGTGATTCAGTAAAGTTAATAAAAAGAAAAAAATTGTGAATAAGTCATACTGCTAATTCACCCCCCTGCCCCCCCAGGTCTCAGTAGTGCTCAAAGGTTTCCAACAATTGGTATCAGAGTGGGGCTCTCAGTTGCAGCTTGATGGCTAGAGAGTAGATCTTTTGTTTATTGGAAAAAACAATTGAATTTTTTTTGGAATGGATTCTCAAAGAGTGGATGTCCTCACTACTGCAAATTTCAAGGTATGGAGAAAAAATGTTAAATCTTAGTTTTTGTCTTATGGATCTAACATTTGGAGATTAGTATGTGAAGGTTTTGCAAGGATACAATTGCAGATGAATTTTTGACGCAAGACGCACAAGCTAGATGCATAATCTACAATAATATTCATGGTGATGATTTGAAGAGGTTAGTAGGTTTGAAATATGCCAAAGATATTAGGGACAAGCTAAAGTCTATATTTGGAGATGGTACTAGAAATAATAAGGAATTTAAGAAAAAGAGAAATAAAAACAACAACAACAAAAAAAGGGCCTTCAAAAACAATAATCTCAATCACAAGAGTCCCATTCCTCTAGTGCACATGATTCAGCTGATGATGAGAAGAGATCAGAAAATATTGAACCCAAAGGTATAAATATTAATGGTTTTCAGTTAAGTTATAATTTTTATGTTTGATATTTTGATCATGTTGAATTGCCTAGTGAAGATGATAATGATATTAAGGTTCTTAGAGTTAAGGTTTGTAGACTAACAGTTGCATGCAAGGATCAAGAAAAATTATTGTTGATATGTGATGATAAGGAGGCCAAACTCAAGAAAGAGATTGCCAGCTTAAAGATTAAGTTGGCTGAATTAGAAAGAGTTGAAGAAGGTATGAGGAAGTAGCACCAAGAGAAGGAAGAATAGGTTGAGATATTAGAAGCTAAAGTGATCTCCTTGAGAAAGCAACGAAAAATGGAAAAGGGTATTGAGGCCTTAGATAATTTTCTTGAGATCCAAAGATCACCATTGGATAAATATGGTCTTGGATTTAAAAGGATGAGTCTAATTTGCATGCAGGAAAAATTAACAAGGAAGAGCCCAAGAAACTTGTCGCAAACAATACTAATAGCAAGAGTGAGAACCAATAAAATAATAAGTAGAACCAACAGCAGATCAAGAAGCAAAGAATAAAATCTCAAGGAGCCCCTACATTTAGAAAATAATTTGATCCAAGAGGGGGGTCCAGGGGGGGGGGGGCGGCAGCGACTTTTGGGAGCCCCCCCCTGGCGGGGGGTTTTGGGGGCAACGCCCCCGAAGCTAAAAACAACTGTAAAATTGCCTTGTAAAAGTATAGTAATTTCTA
>Ga0115848_100109_pt1 | contig 23843 bp, 24 predicted proteins | sample InSIn3gowninarea_FD_83862 | JGI IMG/M metagenome (GOLD analysis project Ga0115848, IMG submission 83862) | reverse complement strand
AACAGAACAAAAACTGCAGCTATTAACAGAAAAGGCTGATTCCATTCTTGGTGAAACGGTGGTTCAATTGGAAAGGTCTATTGATGTGCAGTGGTTTAAACATACCAAGATAATGCAGGAATAGTCTGGTCAACTTCTATATCTGGCGTTGTGCCATCTTCAATGTATATGTATGTAATGCCATTATTCAAAAGCCTTCGCAATAGCTTATCTGTCAAACGCATGCCTTTTTTAATTAAAACCACGCCATTATCATTGTAAATGGTTTGGGCAAGTATCGTACCTGCATGTATTTTCTTTGTGCTGGCAATTCTCATATTTTCTCCTAACCCCTATCAACAAAGTAAATGACTAAAATGTAAGCTTTAACAAAATTCGGCCTTATTCGACATAAGTCCCACTAAAATAGTACCAAAAATAAGACTAAAATGCTATTAGTTTTGGAAAATTATGTTCATGTGCCATCTTCGTTTTTTTTTAAATAAAAAATGCCTTCCTAAGAGGAAGACATTTTATCAGGATATTTTTAATAAGGCATCTTTACCAATCATGCCTTCTTCCCAACCATAAGATCTAGATGCATCGGTTATTTTTTCCAAAGGTGCATTTAATAAGTCGTCTATCGTACGCACACCTACTGCTCTTCCGGCGATCACATTGCGATCTTTTAACTTTTCATTTAATACGTCCACATCCAGCGCAGCACACATAATATAACCGACCTCATTGGATATCATCAGCAAGTTAGTTTTTGGAAGTTCAACACGTATTGCAGTAAAATGCATGCCTTCCACTTCCAGAGGATTGATTGTAATCATTTATGCAAAGCCTCCTTCATCTGGTCCTTACATTTGTATGCAAAACAAAGGGGCTTTGACACAATACTCAATCGTTGCCAGGGATATCTTAATGCTCACGAGCGATAAAACTCCATTCTCAGCCGATGTTCTCTCATTCACGGGCGATAACCTACCGCTCCCAGCCGATATATTCTCGATCACGAGCGATAAAACTTCATTCTCAGCCGATGTTCTCTCATTCACGGGCGATAACCTACCGCTCTCAGCCGATATGTTCTCGATCATGACCGGTACTCTGCTACTCACACATTTCCCTTCCGGCAAATGCTCTCTAGACATCAAGTAGAGAGTTTCCTCAACGTTTTAACTTTTCGAGAACTTCTCTTTTAATGTTGTGGCAAGATGATCCCTTAGAAACTCGGGAAGAAAATAGTCCTTCACTTCAGATTTAGCTACTTCTGGCAGAAGACGACCAAATGTAAAAGTATCCGCAGTGGCTACCCTGTACGTGACATCTGATTTCAGCGCCTCTCCATCAGGGAGACTTACTTCCTTTACAAATTCCTCACCATTATCATGAAATGCTGTCTGGACATGCAACCCAGCAAATACCATCCTGCCCAGTACTTCTCCTCGAAAGCCGAATCCTTTTAATTTAAGTTCAGTAAAATCTTTTTTAAAGCATGCTCTAACTACTTCTGTTAATTCATTACCTGTCACCTCTACCACACAGGCATTAATAGGATGAGGACAGACCCGATGAATGTCACCGTAGCTAATATCCCCCGCAGGTAACTGATCTAGAAGTAGACCTGAATTTAGCATGGCAATATCTGCGCTTGTCCAATTTTTTATCGTTTCCGTTAATTCCTGCATTATCTTGGTATGTTTAAACCACTGCACATCAATAGACCTTTCCAATTGAACCACCGTTTCACCAAGAATGGAATCAGCCTTTTCTGTTAATAGCTGCAGTTTTTGTTCTGTTTGCAAATCTTTAGGCTGGCTTGATATGTCTGTTGCATAGGCTTCTTTAGAGATTAATTTTCCATTGTCATGATCCCACGTTAAAATGACTTCCCCAATAAAACTGCAATGCTTTCCAGCAGCGGTAATGACGGCATTATTAATATGTTCCCCTGTTCTTAGCAAATGGTGGGTATGGCCTCCAATAATTACATCAATATCTTCAAACCTACGGGCAATCTCTTGGTCCTCACTAAGCCCCAAATGGGATAACAAAATAATGATGTCTGTTGAATCTTTTAGCTCCTCAATACAAGCTTTAAGCATGTCAAAATGCGGAGATACATGCCAATCTAATAGTTCATAAAAGGCATTAAATGGAGCCGTTAGTCCAATAAATCCTGCCTTTATTCCGTTAACTGACTTGATTGTAGTAGTGGGCTTCAGCCACTTTGGCTCTTGTCCTTTGAGACTGTGTAAGTTAGCACAGACCACTTCAAATTCTGCTTCATCATAAAGATGAAATAAATCTTGATGGGACAAGGTAATCCCTTCGTTGTTTCCCATTGTCACGACGTCATAGCCAGCATCATTTAAAAGCTCAACATTTGCCTTCCCCATAAAAGCTTCGGAAATGGGATGCACGCGATCCATATGGTCTCCAATATCTACCACCCACGTGGTGTTGTTTTCCGTCGAACTGCTCGCTATTGCTTCTTTTAGATAAGAAACCACTCGTGGCCATTGTTCAAAATTACTATGTAAATCGTTTGTATAAAATAAATGAAGTTGTTCTTGCATTACTCATTCTCCTCACATAAGCCCTTGATAGATCATTCGGATACCAATTACAATCAGAACAATACGTAAAATCCCTTCCAGTACCTTCCCTGTTAGAAGCTGATTCACTTTTGCTCCGAGCTTGCCGCCAATCCAGGCACCTGGTATGAACAAAAAGGCATATTCCCAGACGATATGGCCCAATGTAATATGGGATCCTGCCCCGATAATACTCACAAAGAAAATCATAAACATGGAAGTTGCAATTGCAATATGTGCTGGCATGCCGAATAGCAAAATCATTACAGGAACCATAATCGAGCCCCCACCTATCCCGAATAAACCGGATAAGGTACCAACTACTAGTGACACAAAAAAGGCAGTCCATATAGGGACATGATAGGTATAGACCTCTCCATTAAGTTCCATCCGTCGGCTCGGTTTACCTTGCAATGTCTTCGGCTGGCTCGGATCCCTTTTTAGGAAGAACAGCATAGAGACAACAATTATTAATAATCCAAAATAAAGTAAAAAGTTGTCTGTTTCGATATACTGATTCAACCATGAACCAATCATACCTCCGGGAACACTTCCCACTAAAAACAATAGTCCCGTCTTATAATCCACCCTTCCACTCTTTAAATAAGCAATTGTGGAAGATAATGCTGTAAAGACCATTGCAATTAAGGAAATACCAACAACTGACTGGGGGGTCACCCAGGAAAATGCCTCGGAAATCTGTGCTAAGAATAGAAGACTCGGTATTAGTACTACGCCGCCTCCTAATCCCATTAACGCACCGATAAAAGCTGTAATAATCCCAATAAAGATGCAAAGTAAAAATACCATTTATAATCACTACTATCTCTTATATTATCCTTTAATACTAGCACGAAAAGAAGGGTTTTCCCAATGAGGAAGCCTGTAAATAATCTTACTTAAATAGTGTACAGACAGTTTTATTCCGTTTAAACGAGTAGTTAAAATGTTATTGACTTTGTAACAAAATAGGAGTAATTTAAGCTTAATTTCATACACACCTTTTTTCAATAATGATTTCACCTGAGTATTTACTGTTTTTAAGTTGCAATGCAAATGAGAAGCCTTATTGCCAACGGCAAATTCTTTCTTAGATACGTTTATTTCTTGAGGAGATGAAATGTTAGAACAGAGTTTAACTGTTACATTTTTTCTATTAGTCTCGTTATTTAGCAATACCCATCGGAGTTTTATTAATAATAGTTTGGAGAAGGTAGGAGTTTAACGTGAGATTACGTATTAAATGTACACCCCCTCAACTTTTACTTATTGTATTTGTTATTTCTATAATTTTAGGTAGTATATTGCTTAAGTTACCATTTGCCACAGTAGGATCAATTAGCTGGATCAATGCATTTTTCACTTCTACTTCAGCTATGACTGTTACTGGCTTAGCTGTAATAGATACGGGGCAATCGTTTACCTTGTTTGGGCAACTGGTTATTTTAATTTTAATTCAACTCGGCGGACTTGGAATCATGTCATTTGCTGTGTTAATCGCTATGATTCTAGGAAAGAAAATAGGTATAAAGAAAAGGCTAGTGGTACAGCAATCACTCAACCAGAACTCATTTGGAGGAATCATCAGACTGATAAAGTATTTATTTATTTTTTCAATTACCATTGAACTAATGGGTGCTATTTTATTATCTTTTGCCTGGGTTCCAGACTTGGGCTTGGTAAAGGGGATTTATTACAGCTTATTTCATGCTATATCAGCTTTTAATAATGCAGGGTTTGCATTATGGCAGGATAGTTTAATGAGCTATGTTGGAAACCCAATTATAAATATTGCCATTACCTCTTTATTTATTCTTGGTGGGATAGGCTTTACTGTCTTAGTCGATATTTGGAAAACGAAGCGTTTTAAAAAACTAGCCTTACATACAAAACTAATGATCGTTGGGACACTTCTCGTAAATGTAGCTGCCATGTTTATTGTATTTTTACTTGAGTATACAAACCCAGATACATTGGGTAGTCTTACAGCTTTAAGTGATAAATTATGGGCATCTTACTTTCAAGGGGTTACACCACGTACTGCTGGCTTTAATTCATTAGATACTGCTAGCTTAAGAGAACCAACGATTTTCTTTATTATTCTTTTAATGTTTATTGGAGCAGGAAGTGCTTCCACAGCGGGGGGAATAAAACTAACTTCCTTTATTGTCATCTTATTTTCTGTTATCTCTTTTCTAAAAGGAAAAGAAGAGTTAGTGATTAGTAAAAGAGCTATTAAACAATCCATTATACTGCGTGCACTTGCCATTACCTTCTTGGGCATGTTGTTTTTGGTCGTAGGTGTCTTTATTTTATCTATAACAAAAAATAGTTCGTTTATAGCCATTTTATTCGAGGTGACTTCTGCATTTGGCACAGTTGGACTTTCCATGGGGCTGACTGGATCATTAACAATTCCAGGGAAAATGGTTATTATCCTTGTTATGTTCCTTGGAAAAATTGGACCATCGACGTTGGCCTTCTCAATAGCAAAGCCAGCTAGAACGAAAATAAAGTACCCTGGTGAAGAAATTATTACGGGGTAAACTAAATATACAGTTTGTTTATAGTTCCGTGTTAAAAAAGTAATCCTTGAGCTGAATCATAGGTAGTGCCCATATTTAAACCTAAAAAACCTCCTATATAATAGGAGGTCCGATTAATAAAGATAATCTATATTTCTTGAAAGGAAATTTAACCACTTTCGATAAGTTTTCTTTTCGCTGTTGGATAAGAGTCCTGTCCTATAAGAGCTTCAGAAATCCCTAGGTCCATTTAAAAGCCCATAAAATCCTTCTCTATATCAATTCGTTCTCCTTTCTCATTTGATTTTGATGCTGCTTCATTCACTAAGGTTAGATTGATTACATCTTCCTTCGTAATAGTTGGTGTTTCACCTGACTTGATAGCACGAATCCATTGGACCATCGGCATTGGCAACACGGTTAATGCTTCTGTCACTTCTGTTTGTTTACTATCATTCATATGAATACTATCTACAGTTATTTTATCGCCGCTAATACGTAACGTCCCTTCTGTTCCGTATACTTCCAATTGGAAAGGACTACCTTGTGAAACAAAACTTGTTTCGACTATTCCAAGCGCACCTGAATCGTAATCTATTAAAAGTGCCGCATTATCATCTACGTTGGAACCCACCGACTTTTGCAGACGTGCATATACACCCTTCGCCTTTCCAGCTAAACGGTTCGTTAAATAAATGGGATGGGCACCAAGATCGATCATAGCCCCGCCACCAGCTTGTTCCTTGTTAAAGAACTGTTTAGGTAACCAACCATATTCTCGGCCTTCAGGTGCTACACCGCCGTTATGAGCGAAACGACAACGAACCATAGTAACTTTTCCGATCCAGCCTTCCTTAATTGATTTTTCAGCATATAAATAGTTGTTGTCCGTAAGTCTTGGCAGTGAAACCATCAATTCCACACCAGCTTCCTGTACCGCCTGATAAATTTCTTCGCAATCTTTCACAGTGAATGCCAAGACCTTTTCCGTAAAGATATGTTTTTTGTGTTTTGCAGCAGCAATAATAATCTCTTTATGCATATTTGTCGGTGAACTCACAATTACTGCATCAATATTTGGATTAGACAGTACCTTGATTAAATCCTGTTCAAATGGAACACCAAGTTCTTTTGCCCATTTTTCACCCCGGTCACTTTTTTCATCCCAAACTAACTTAATTGATACATCATCATTTTCCTGAATATCTCTAGCATAATCGTCGGCATGTACATGCCATCTGCTTAATAATGCTACATTAATCATTTATAACAACTCCCTTGTATAGTTAGTTAAAGTGCAGCAGCCTTTCCTGTTTTGGCAGATTCATAGATTGCTTTTAAGATTTATGTAACCACGAAGGCCTCTTCTGGTTTTACAATTGGTTTTGTATCAACGTTTTAATTGGGTAATAATCTGCCACATTTGGTGGACAAGTTTATAAAAATACCCTTGTCACAAACAGAGTGGTGACAAGGGTTTAATGATGTTAGCCGATTGAACCTTCCATCTCAAATTTGATTAGACGGTTCATTTCTACTGCGTATTCCATTGGTAGTTCTTTTGTAAATGGTTCGATGAAGCCCATTACAATCATCTCTGTAGCTTCTTCTTCGCTCAAACCTCTGCTCATTAGATAGAACAGTTGCTCTTCAGAAACTTTCGAAACCTTCGCTTCATGCTCGAGTGAGATGTTATCATTGTAAATTTCATTGTATGGAATTGTATCTGAAGTGGATTCGTTATCCATAATTAAGGTATCACACTCAATGTTAGAGCGCGCACCGTCTGCCTTCCGTCCAAAGTGGACAATCCCACGATAAGATACTTTCCCACCATGTTTGGAAATAGATTTCGATACAATCGATGATGAGGTGTTTGGTGCAAGGTGATGCATTTTCGCACCAGCATCCTGATGCTGACCTTTACCAGCAATCGCAATGGACAATGTCATACCTCTTGCCCCTTCACCTGTTAAGAGAACTGCTGGATATTTCATTGTCAGCTTAGAACCAATGTTACCATCAATCCATTCCATTGTAGCATTTGCACCACAGGTAGCACGTTTGGTTACAAGGTTATAGACATTGTTTGCCCAGTTCTGGATCGTCGTATAACGGCAGTACCCATCTTTTTTAACAAAGATTTCAACTACCGCACTGTGCAAGGAGTTTGTTGTATAGACAGGTGCTGTACAACCTTCAACATAATGCACAGATGCTCCTTCGTCAACGATAATCAACGTACGCTCAAATTGTCCCATATTCTCTGAATTAATTCGGAAATATGCTTGTAACGGCGTGCTTGTTTGAACACCTTTCGGCACATAAATGAAGGAGCCTCCAGACCATACAGCCGAGTTCAATGCAGAAAATTTATTATCCGTGTACGGGATTACTTTTCCAAAGTACTCTTTAAAAAGATCTTCGTTTTCTTTAAGTGCTGTATCTGTATCTTTAAAGACGATACCCATTTCTTCAAGATCTTCTTTAAGGCTGTGGTATACTACCTCTGATTCGTACTGTGCAGAAACGCCTGCAAGGTATTTTTGTTCTGCTTCAGGGATACCTAATTTATCAAAGGTTTGCTTGATTTCGTCTGGTACCTCATCCCATGTTTTACCTTGTCTCTCTGAAGGCTTTACATAGTAGACAATTTCATCAAAGTTAAGTTCTGACAAATCTCCGCCCCATTGTGGCATAGGCATTTTGTAAAAATGCTCTAATGCTTTTAAGCGGTAGTCAAGCATCCACTGAGGCTCTTCTTTCATGTTGGAGATCTCTTCCACGATTTCACGGGTCAGTCCTTTTCCAGAACGGAAAACCGAAACGTCTTTGTCATGAAAGCCATACTTATACTCTTCCATTTCCGGCATTTCTTTAGCCATTATATAACCTCCTATTAGATGTCTTTCCTATCAAATTTTTCTATTTTCACTCGTCATTAACACCTTTTTCCATGGCTTTCCATGGTAAAGTGGCACATTTAATTCTTGCAGGGAACTTTGCAACCCCCTGTAGTGCTTCCATATCACCGAAGTCTAAGTCCTCGGCATCCAAGTCTTCTCCAAGCATCATATTGGAGAAGAGTTTGGAAAGCTTTAGTGCGTCCGATATTTCTTTTCCCTTTATTGCTTGTGTCATCATGGAGGCAGAAGCCATGCTAATAGAACAACCTTCCCCATCGAATTTGGCATCCTTTACAATACCATCTTCTACCTGCATCTGTAACTGAATACGATCACCACAGGTAGGGTTATTCATATCAACCGTTAGTACATCCCCTTCAATATTTCCTTTGTTACGAGGGTTTTTATAATGATCCATGATGACCTGTCTGTATAGTGTATCAAGGTTATTAGAAGACATCACCAAAATACTCCTTCGTTTTTAAAAGTCCATCGACCAAACGATCAACGTCCTCTTTTGTGTTGTATAAATAAAAGCTGGCTCTGGCGGTTGCCGTTACCTCAAGCCATCTCATTAATGGTTGCGCACAATGATGGCCAGCTCTTACAGCAATTCCTTCCGCATCAAGAACAGTCGCAGTGTCATGTGGATGTACTTCATCCAAGTTGAAGGTAATTAATCCTGCTCGCTCTTCTGGACCGAATATTGTAATCCCATCCATCGTGCTAAGCTTCTCCATTGCATAACTCACTATACTTTGTTCATGTTCGGTAATATTGTCCATGCCAACTTCATTGAGAAAATCAATTGCTGCTCCAAGCCCGATTGCACCAGCAATAATCGGTGTACCACCTTCGAACTTCCAAGGGAGTTCCTTCCAAGTGGAGTCATAAAGGTTAACGAAGTCAATCATTTCTCCACCAAACTCAAATGGCTCCATGTTTTCTAGCAGGTTTTTTCTTCCGTATAATACACCGATACCAGTTGGAGCACACATCTTGTGGCCGGAAAAAGCATAGAAATCGCAGTTTAAGTCCTGTACGTCAATCTTCATATGTGGAGCACCTTGAGCGCCATCTACAACAATTATAGCATCATGCTTATGGGCAAGTTCCGCTATTTGCTTTATGGGATTAACGGTACCTAATACATTGGACACATGGCTAATTGCTACGATCTTGGTATTAGCCGTGATCGTGTTAGCTGCATCTTCCAAACTTATCGTCCCGTCCGACTGGAGTGGTATATATTTCAACGTTGCTCCAGTAGCTTTAGCTGCTTGCTGCCATGGAATAATATTACTATGATGCTCCATAGGGGTGATCACGATCTCATCACCCTCTGTTAAGTTTGCCCGTCCATAACTATATGCTACGGTATTAATTGCAGTAGTCGTTCCACGTGTGAAAATGACCTGCTTCGTAGTTTCTGCGTTAATAAACTTACGTACTTTCTCTCTAGCGCCCTCGTACTTATCAGTAGCCCGTGTACCCAGTGTATGAACACCACGATGGACATTAGAATTATCTTGCCTATAATACGTATCTAATGCTTCTATCACACTTTTGGGTTTTTGAGAGGTTGCAGAAGAATCCAAGTAAACTAATGGGTGGCCATTCACTTCCTGATCTAAAATCGGGAATTCCTGCCTAATGGCATGTAGATCCATTAGTATACCTTCCTTTCAATAACCTCAGTCAATTGATTTTTAACGGATTCAATTGGCAACTGGTTTACAACAGGGGCTAAGAATCCATGAATAACAAGACGCTCTGCTTCAGCCTGGGTAATACCACGGCTCATAAGATAATACAATTGTAATGGATCAACACGACCAACAGATGCAGCATGACCTGCTGTTACATCATCTTCATCAATTAGCAATATTGGATTGGCATCTCCACGAGCTTTTTCACTTAACATTAAAACGCGAGACTCTTGCTCAGCATTCGATTTAGAAGCACCGTGTTCAATTTTTCCAATTCCGTTAAAGATGGAAGTAGCACTATCCTTCATAACACCATGCTGTAGGATATAGCCTTCTGAGTTTTTACCGAAATGCACAATCTTCGCTGTGAAATTCTGTGTTTGTTTTCCACGTCCAACAGAAACGGTTTTCGCATTGGATAGTGAATTATCTCCAACAAGGTGCGTGATGTTTTCAGACACTGTATTTCCTTCATTCATCTGGCCAAGGGCCCAATCAATCGTTGCGTCACGGTAAGCAACACCACGACGGTTGTTATATACAGTAGTGCCTGCTGCAAAGTTGTCTACTGCTCCAAAAGAGATCTTCGCATTATTTTGAGCAATAACCTCTGTTACAACATTTGCTAGTGTTTCTTCTGTTTCATTATAAGAAATGTAGTTTTCTACATAAGTAAGTGAACTGTTCTCATCGGCAACAACCAGCACATGATTAAACAATGCTGCTTCTGGATCCTCTTGCCAGAAGATAACTTGTAGTGGTACTTTAACTTCTACGTTTTTAGGAACGTAAACGAAAATCCCACCATTCATTAATGCAGCATGTAGTGCTGTTAAACGATGCTCATCAACCGAAACAGCGTCCTTCATGTAATACCTTCTTACAAGATCTTCATGTTCTTGAAGAGCTGTAAAAATATCTGTAAAGATGACGCCCTGTTCCTTTAATTCTTCACTAAGTGTTGCATAAGCAACCGAGTGATTTCGCTGTATTAAAAGATTCTCCGGAATATTCTCTTCATCTAAGAAGCCTTCTAATGCTTCAGGCAATTCTTTTAATGATGAGATTTTTTCACCTTCTGCTAAGTGCTTGAAACGACTGAAATTCCATTTACCGATTTTTGTTTTATCAGGTTTTGGCAATTCAAGCGTCTCAATTTGCTCTAAAGCTTGAAGACGTAGAGAATTCATCCATTCCGGTTCATTGTTATCCTTGGAAAACTGATTAATATATTCTTTGTCATATGGCAGCTTTGTTTCAACAGACATAGTATCCCTCCTAACTATTACGCGTTTTGCCCAACTGTTTCGTCTTCGATACCAAGTTCTTCTTTAATCCACTCGTAACCTTCTGCTTCTAAGCGTTGCGCTAGTTCAGGTCCACCGGATTTAACAACACGGCCTTGCATCATAACGTGTACATGGTCTGGTGTAATGTAGTTCAACAAGCGTTGGTAATGCGTAATAATCAGGCAACCAAAGTTTTCATCACGAAGCTTGTTAATTCCTTTGGATACAATCTTAAGTGCATCAATATCTAGACCTGAGTCAATTTCATCCAAAATAGCAATCTCTGGTTTTAATAGCATTAATTGAAGGATTTCGTTACGCTTTTTCTCTCCACCTGAGAATCCTTCATTTAAATAACGCTGTGCCATGTTTTTATCGATCTCCAGATAATCAAGGGCACTATCCATTTCTTTAATAAATTTCATTAAAGAAACCTCGTCTCCTTCTTCACGACGTGCGTTCATAGAAGAGCGAAGGAAATCTGAAGTTGTTACACCACTAATTTCACTTGGGTACTGCATTGCAAGGAAAAGACCTGCACGTGCACGTTCATCAACTTCCATTTCTAATACATCTTCACCATCAAGCAAGATGCTTCCTTCTGTCACTTCATACTTAGGATGTCCCATAACAGCTGATGCCAATGTCGATTTACCTGTTCCATTTGGTCCCATCACTGCGTGGAATTCTCCACCTTTTATAGTAAGGTCAACACCCTTTAATATCTCTTTGCCTTCAATTGATACATGAAGATTCTTGATTTCTAACGTAGATCCAGCCATAACGATACCTCCAACTACTATTTTTTTCTTATTTTCAAACGGATTCAATATCCATTCTCAATTTATTCTCATTACAATCTTAAAGCATTTCAAATTTATTATCAACTTTTTTAGGCTATCCAGTTCATAACATTTCCCACTCATTTTAATACACAAAAATGGCTAATTGCAAGTCTACTTGGAATAACGTCAAATCATTGGAGATTTGCATCCTCACAAAAATAGACCCTCATTTTCATGAGGGTCTAATCAAATTACATTTTATCCAAATTATTTATGAGCGCTTTACTTTTTTCATATTCCTTTTGACGGCTTTTCTCCACTTCTAGACGAGTTTCCAGTTTTCTCTCATACTCAGCGTAAGGCACTTTATGTGCTTGTTGCATGCCCTTTTCCATTTCTGGTGTATAGTTCATGCTTATTCCACTATTAATAGTGAACCATCCTTTCGTTTTGTGTACATGAATAAATGTATCACAATACGGTACCCTGAACAATTCAGTTATAAACCCCTTTTGAGCGTTTTACTTCTATATTTGTTCATTTGAGAAATTCTACAATGACCTTCCAAAAGTTCTTTTAGATAACTGCTGTTTTCACGCGCATCCTCAAGATTTGTAATTTTTTTATTCTTTTCCGCCAACTGGGACAACGGCACCTTCATATTCTTCCAATATAAAGTTCTGAATTTCTTCTGAATGAAGAACGTCTACAAGCTTGTTTAATGCTTCATCATCCTTGTCCTCTTCCCTTACCGCAATGACATTTACATAAGGAGATTCTTCACCTTCCACAAAAAGCGAATCTTCAATTGGATTTAGGCCCGCTTGAATAGCAAAGTTTGTGTTGATGACAACAAGTACATTTTCCTCAGAATTATAATATTCTGGAAGTAACTCTGCATTATAATCTGGTGAGAATTCAAGCTTCTTAGGATTCTCCACAATATCATCTACTGTTGCCGTTTCTTTGTCCACATTTTCATCAAGGGTAATTAATCCTTTTGCTTCAAACAAGGAAAGAATTCGTCCATGGTCAGGTACGGAATTACTCATTATAACTTCAGTGCCTTCCGGGATATCATCTACACTCGGAATATCTTTGGAATAAACACCAATTGGTTCGATATGAATACCACCAATTTCTGTTAATTCATATCCAGTATCAGCAATGGTTTGCTCAAGGTATGGAATATGTTGAAAGTAATTTGCATCAATTTCGCCATTTGCTAAATCATCGTTTGGAAGAACATAGTCCTCGTATGGTTCTACCTCTAATGTAATGCCTTCCTCTTCAAGTAGTGGCTTTGCTTCTTCCAAGATCTCAGCATGCGGAATACTAGAAGCACCTACCTTAATTGTATTGTTATCACCTTCTGATGAAGACTCATCCCCTCCGCCACAAGCGGCTAACGCAAGAACAGCCAATAATGATACTAGGATTAGAATTTTTTTCATTTTAGATAACTCCCTCTTCTTTTTTATCGTTTATCTAGTTTAGTTGCTATAATATCTCCAATAAATTGGAAGATAAATACAATGATCACAATGAGTACGGTACAAAGGAACACGATATCAAAGTCCCGGCGCATAAAGCCCGAATAGTATGCGTAGCTCCCCAAACCGCCAGCTCCAATTGCTCCAGCCATCGCTGTATAACCAATAAGCGCAATAGCTGTTACTGTAATACCGGATATTAATGCCGGCATTGATTCTGGAAGTAGCACTTTAAATATAATCGTTCTAGTTTTTGCCCCCATTGCCTTTGCTGCTTCCACGACGCCTCGATCCACTTCGCGGAGGGCGATTTCTACTAGTCTTCCATAAAATGGTGCAGATCCAATGATAAGTGCGGGTAATGCGGCCTCTGGACCACGTATTGTCCCAATTAGGAAATTAGTGAACGGGAATAACAAGAAAATTAAAATGATAAAAGGAATGGCACGAAAAACGTTCACCACTGCTGATACAACAAAATGGAAGCTTTTATTCTTCCAAATACCATCTTTAGAAGTCAGATAGAGAAGTAAACCGAGTATAATTCCAAGTATGAACGTTCCTATTAAAGCAGTAATCGTCATATAGAAAGTTTCTTTTGTTGCTTCAATCAAATCTTCTATTTTAATGCTCTGGAATAAATCATTTAGCATCTTGAATCACCTCCATTTCCACAGAGGATTTTTCTTTAATAAATCGAACCGCTTCATCCAATTCATTCCCTGCAATTTGTACAATTAGGGTACCGTACGCACCTGCTTGTGTCTGGGTAATTTTACCTTGCAGAATATTGATCTCCACTTCATAATTCTTAGCAAGTTGGCTAATAAGCGCCTGATTGGTTGTTTCACCAATGAAATGAAGCCGTATAATTTCTCCTTCTGTGTATACCTCTGTAAGGCCATGAATATTTTCATCTTCCTCACCGTTGCCCATTACCTGTTCCACAAACTTCTTGGTTACATGCTGACGAGGATGGAGAAAGACATCCATTACTTCGCCCTGTTCCACTACTTTCCCACTCTCCATGACGGCAACGTGATTACATATTTTACGAATTACATGCATTTCATGGGTTATTAATATAATCGTTAAACCAAACTGCTTATTAATATCTACCAGTAGGTCCAAAATGGAATTCGTTGTTTCCGGGTCTAGTGCAGATGTTGCCTCATCACATAGCAATACTTTGGGATTGTTGGCAAGAGCTCTCGCTATCCCAACACGTTGCTTCTGTCCACCACTTAATTGGGAAGGATATGCTTTCTCTTTTCCTGATAGCCCAACAAGATCGATGAGCTCTTGGACACGCTTTTGCTTGTCCATTTTTGCCACGCCAGCAATTTCCAATGGGAATGCAATGTTATCCTCGACTGTTCTTGACCAGAGCAGATTAAAATGCTGAAAAATCATGCCGATATCCTGTCTTGCGATTCTTAGCTGTCGCGCAGTCATGGCGGTAATATCTTCATTGTTAATCTTAATGCTACCGCCCGTGGGCTCTTCAAGTCTATTGAGCAAACGGACAAATGTACTTTTTCCAGCACCACTGTAGCCAATCACACCAAATATATCGCCATCATTTATGTTTAAATCTAAATTTTCTACTGCAGTTACGCTGCTTTTGTTTGAAGTAAATACCTTACTCAAACCTTCAATTGATATCACGTTAATCCTCCTTAGTAAACCTCGGCAATAGTATGCCCAAATAGCACAAAAAACGCCATTCTGAAAGAACAGAATGACGTAGTAAGTCGTCTTCACGTTCTCTCATCTGTCAAAGTTTTCACTTTGCAGGAATTGGCACCTTTCAACTATTAAAATAGTTGAAGGTTGCCGCGGTTTCACAGGGCCAGTCCCTCCACCGCTCAAGATAAGAGTCTATTTTTTTATCCACTTAAATTCGATAAGATTTATACTATCATGCTGCTTTTACTGTGTCAATAAATAATTTAAGATTAATTTTTTACAAAAAGTTCTGGTTTATACTCCATCAAATAGCCGTAAATGTTAGGAATGGATTGAAAGGCATAAACCTTCTCCTTTATCTGATTATCTTTCATAATGAAAAGACAAGGTACGCTTTCCACCTGATTCTCGATCATAAACTCTGGATAAAGGGATGCATTCATCTCATAGAAAATGGTTTCCTTGTGCACTTGCTCAATTTTTTCCAGCATGGTTCTTGCAAGTGCACAGGTACCACAAAAGGGAGTATAGATATAAAGCAAATAATCGCCATCATTTAGTTGTTTCTTTGTTATTTCTTGCAAAAAATCACCTAACCAATCTGCCTCATAATAAAAATAGAGGGTTAACCGCTATCCGTTTACTTACCAGCGCTGTTGCAAGCGCTTGTTCAGGTGTTGTCGCGACCTCCCGATATTCACTGCTGACATATATATGTTCTGCATGTGGGAGCTCTCTCGCCAACTGTTTACGTAACTTTATGCCTGAATAGTCTTCGTCCACTAAAATATACACGTCCTTATAGTCAAGCTCATAAGTCTCAAGTAATTCATCTAGACGTTCCACTCCAAGTGTTCCATTGGTACAAACAATTGTTACTTCATCTGTAATAACCTTTTTAACTTGTCGTTTATCTGTTAAACCCTCTACAATGATTATTTTCTCATTTTCATGTGACATGGTTACATAGCTCTCCTCGAAAATCAAGCAAAATGTTTTTTCTAATATTATTTCCTAATAAGAGTATATGAAGAAAAGAAGGCTAACTATACAACTTTTATAAAGATGCACGTTAGCCTCCCTTTTTAATTCTTTATTCTTCTTCGTTAAGCACTGCCTCATATGCCTCAGCGTTCAGAAGTTCATCTAATTGCGCTTCTTCAGATGGCTCAATTACGACCATCCAAGCTTTCTCATATGGGGATTCATTAACGAACTCAGGGCTGTCTTCTAAATCTGCATTTACTTCTACTACTTTTCCACTAACTGGCGCATATAATTCAGAAACTGTTTTTACAGATTCTACACTACCGAATGGTTCGTTAAGTTCCAATTCGTCTCCCACTTCTGGCAACTCAACAAATACGATGTCTCCCAGTTCATCCTGAGCAAAATCGGTAATCCCAATACGTAGTTTGCCGTCTTCCTTTTTAACCCATTCATGTTCTTTAGAATATAATAAGTCCTTTGGTATGCTCATTGTTATCCCTCCATTATGTAATCCATCTTAACTATAACCCAATTTGCCCGTATTTTTCTAGTCAAAAATTTATTCTGACCGCCAAGTCTCGTTATAAACTTCTTCGTTGAAACCGACTGTCACCTTCTGACCATCTGTAGCAATCGGGCGTTTTATAAGCATCCCATCTGTTGCTAGAATAGCAGCCATTTCCTCATCGGAGGCATTCGCTATTTTCTCTTTAATATTTCCTTCTCGGTACTTTTTACCACTTGTGTTAAAAAATTTCTTTGCTGGCAGTCCACTCTTCTTAATTAGTTCAAGAATTGTTTCCTCAGTCGGTGTATTTTCCACAATATGAACGGCATGGAAATCAACCTGATTTTCTTCCAACCACTTTTTGGCTTTCTTGCAAGTACCGCAATTTGGGTACCAATAAAACGTCAGTGCCATTGACTTAACCACCCTACTCATTTATTTGCTTCTATTATAGCAAATATGTAATAGACATGACGAGTTGGATGGTAGTTATAAGTAAATGACACATTAATCCATAAACAGACGTGTATCTTTTAAAGCAAAAAGCCAAACGATAATTCGAATATTTCGTAAAAATTCGAATGCATTTGGCTTTAAGCGTATTTATGATTAAACGATATACTTCTCTTCCTCAATTATTTGCTCTGCTATTTCTCTTTTCTTAGCTACAACGTTTGTTGGTGTGTGACGTGTAAGCTTCCTTAATGAAGATAGCATCATTCTTAGCGTATCTCCTTCTTCAACAGCGATTAGTGTTTCTTTCGCGTCAGCTTCAATACGATTAAATGCCTCCTGAACATAAACCTGTGTATATTGTAGTTTTAGATTACTTTTTTCCAATCCAGATTTATTTATCGCCTTTTCCGTTCTCAAGATGGCCGCTTCCATGTTGTACACTTCTGCTGTCATATCTGCAAGGTTAACAAGAATCTCTTGTTCCTTTTCAAGCTTTTTCATATATTTCTGTGCGGCAAGTCCTGCACCAAGTAATACCATTTTTTTTGCATTTCTTAGTAAATATTTTTCTTGTGCTAGTGTTTCATCGCCTACTTCTTCCGGCATCATCATCATGAGTTCTTCCTGAAGACTTTGTGCCTTTTGCAATAATGGTAGCTCACCTTTCATAGCTTTTTTCAATAATGTTCCTGGAACAAGAAGACGGTTAATTTCATTTGTGCCTTCAAAAATTCGGTTAATTCGGGAATCGCGGTAGATACGTTCCACTTCATATTCCTGCATAAATCCATACCCGCCATGTAGTTGAACAGCTTCATCGGCAGTGAAATCTAATAATTCGGTACACATATATTTATTCATGGAACATTCAATTTGATATTCGGCAATAGCGCGCGCTACCTCCCTACCATCTTTTAACTGTTCCTCGGTTAAGGAGCCCATTCGTTGTTCAAACAGTCCAACCGTGCGGTAAACCGCACTCTCATTGGCATAAATTTCAGCGGCCATTGTTCCAAGCTTTTCTTTGGTTAAAGAGAAGCTTGATATCGGTGTCTGGAATTGTTTTCTCTCATTCGTATATTTAACAGCTAGCTCAAGCGCTCGTTTTGAGCCGCCAACCCCGCCTATAGCCAGCTTATACCTACCAACATTCAAAATATTGAATGCAATGACATGCCCTCTGCCCTTTTCACCTAGTAGATTTTCTACTGGAACTTCAGCATCCTCAAGAACCAGTGTACGAGTAGAGGAACTTTTGATTCCCATCTTTTTCTCTTCTGGACCTGTAGAAACTCCTGGATACTCTCTTTCTACAATAAAAGCAGAAAAATGCTCCCCATCAATTTTTGCATATACAACAAACACGTCTGCAAAAGCAGAGTTCGTGATCCATTGTTTCTCACCATTCAATATATAATGCGTACCTGCTTCGTTTAATTTTGCAGTAGTCTTGGCACCTAGTGCGTCAGATCCTGAACTTGGTTCTGTTAGGGCATATGCTGCTAGTAACTCGCCAGTAGCAAGTTTTGGAAGATACTTTTCTTTTTGTTCTTCATTTCCGAAGAAGACAATTGGCAATGATCCAATTCCTACATGGGCGCCGTGCGTAACAGAGAACCCACCTGCTCTGGAAAATTTCTCTGTAATCAACGAAGAACTGATTTTATCAAGAGCAAGACCTCCATATGCTTCAGGTACATCTGCACCTAATAACCCAAGTTCTCCTGCTTTCTTTAAAAGTTCAACAGAATATTCAAACTCGTGATTTTCCAAGTTTTCCACTTTAGGAAGTACTTCCCCAATTACAAAATCCTCGGTCGTCTTCGCTATCATTTTATGTTCATCAGTAAAATCTTCGGGAGTGATCACATCATCTGCTGTCAAATCTTCTACTAAAAATGCCCCGCCCTTAAACAACTTAGCCTTTGTTTCACTCATCATTCATTTCCCCTTTATTATGATTTTCCGTTTCTAACCATACTATATAAGTTCAAATACACCAGCTGCTCCCATTCCACCGCCAATACACATCGTGACAACGCCAAATTGGATTTGCTCACGTTTCATTTCGTGAATAAGACTTAAAGTAAGCTTTGTGCCCGTCATACCGAGCGGATGACCAAGCGCAATAGCCCCACCATTTACATTTACCTTATTTACATCAAGATCGAGGGCGTGGATTACCCTAACTGCTTGTGCAGCAAAGGCTTCATTTAATTCATATAAGCCAATATCTGAAAGCTCTAAACCTGCCTGTTTTACGGCCTTTGGTATCGCCTCAACTGGACCTACCCCCATAATTTCTGGTTCCACTCCAGCGACTGCGAAAGAGCGAAACTTAACGAGTGGTGATAATCCTTCAGCTTGTGCCTTTTCCCTATCCATTAAAAGAACAGAAGCTGCTCCATCACTCATCTGAGAAGAGTTTCCAGCCGTTACGGAGCCCTTCACATGAAATGCTGGTCGAAGCTTTGCTAATATTTCTGTAGTCGTCCCAGCTCTAACTCCTTCATCCATTTCAAATTTAGTGTGCTTTTCTTCTATTTTATTCTTTGTGTTCATCTGTCTCTTTGTTAATTCAACAGGCACGATTTCTTCGGCAAATTTTCCATTTTTTATTGCGTTTGCTGCCCGCTCATGACTTCTTACAGCGAATGCATCCTGTTCTTCACGCGAAATGTTGAATCGGTTTGCCACCTCTTCAGCTGTGTGGCCCATCCCCATATAATATCCAGGAGCATGTTGCACCAATTTTGAATTGGGCTTAATCACGTGCCCACCCATTGGGATCAGACTCATTGACTCTGCGCCACCAGCGATAATGGTATCACTAGCACCAACCATAATACGTTCTGCTGCATACGCAATACTCTGTAGCCCTGATGAACAATACCGGTTCACCGTGATTCCCGGAACATCATGCTTTAGGCCTGCCAGGCCAGCAATATTACGTGCCATATTCATTCCTTGCTCTGCTTCTGGCATGGCGCAACCAATTATGACATCGTCAATCGTGCCATCATAGTTACCAGCCCGTCTTAATGTTTCCTTAATCGTTAAAGCGGCAAGATCATCTGGACGGCTTTCAGCTAGAGAACCTTTATGAGCTCTACCGACTGGTGTTCTTGCCCCTGCTACAATAACTGCTTCCTTCACAACTTTTCCCCCTCTGCATTTAATTGCGTAATGGCTTTCCTTTTACTAACATGTGTTGCATTCTTTGTTGGGTCAATGGCTCTCCAATTAAACTAAGAAACGCTTCTCTTTCCAAATCAAGCATCGCTTGTTCATTAACGAGTGTTCCTTCTTTCATACGCCCACCTGATAAAACGTATGCCAATTTCTCCGCTATCTTCACATCATGCTCTGAAGCATAGCCACTCCGGTGTAAGTTTTGAGCGCCCAATAGCATTGCTGCATAACCGGAATCTCCTACCACCGGGATTTGCTCAGGAAGTGGTGGGTGGTACCCAGCTTTTGCTAGGGCAAGCACTTTCTCTTTAGCGTCATATAATAGATGGTCTGGGTTTGCACTAATCGAATCTGTGGCATTTAGAAATCCATTCTCTCTAGCCTCAGCAGCAGATTTAGAAACTGTAGCCGTTGCTACTTTTTCAAATACATCGTTAGCCACTTTGGTAAGATCAAACTGAATCCCCTTTGGCAAATTACGTAATTGCTTTAAGTACAATTCTTTTGTTCCTCCACCACCAGGGATCAAACCAACGCCAAACTCTACTAATCCAATATATGTTTCAGGTGAAGCCTGTATGGCCGCTGCTGGTAATGATACTTCTGCCCCTCCACCAAGAACCATGTTAAACGGTGCTGCTACTACTGGTTTCGCAGCATATTTAATTCGCATTGCCATGTTTTGAAATTGCCGAACAACGATGTCCAACTCCATGAAGTTTTGGTCCTGTGCTTCCATTAGCATCATGGCGAGGTTTGCGCCCACACAGAAGTTCTTTCCTTGGTTCCCAATGACAAGCCCTTCGTAATTTTTTTCCGTCTCTTCAATTGCATAATTCATCATCTGGATAATATCAAGTCCGATGGAATTACCTTGCGAATGGAATTCTAGCCCTGCTACTCCATCCCCTAAATCTATAAAACTAGCACCTGCATTCTTTTTTATAACGCCATTACTTTCTTTTAGCCGTTTTAAATGGATTTCTTTTTTATTAAACTCCTGCTGGGTATATTCGCCCTTTTGATAGAAAAAGGAGGATCCATTCTCTTGCTTATAAAAGGAAGAGACACCTCTCTCCAGCATGTTTTCTACCCACTCTGGTATGTCTTCCCCTTCTTCCTTCATTCTTGTTACAGAAGCTTCCACACCAATTGCATCCCATGTTTCAAATGGCCCTAATTCCCAACCAAATCCCCACTTCATTGCCTGGTCGATTGATAATACATCGTCTGCTATCTCACCACAAAGTCTGGCGGAATATAAGAGAACGGGTTTGAGCACGGACCAAACAAGATCTCCAGCCCTATCCCCTCGCGCATTTACAAGCGCTTTCATTTTTCGGCGTGTCCCTTTTTCCTGTTTTGCCATTTCCATAGCAGCAGATTTTAATTTTTTCCGTTCTTCATATTCCAATGTTTCGGTGTTTAGTTCATAGATCGCACTGCCATCTTTCCCTTTCTTTTTCAGGAAAAATCCTTGTCCTGATTTTGCTCCAAGCCAACCCCTATTTAACATGTCTTTCATAAAATCTGGCACTGTAAATACTTCTTTTTCTTCTCCATCTACTTGATCATAGACATTTTTGGCCACGTGGATAAATGTATCCAATCCAACAACATCGAGGGTACGAAACGTTGCGCTCTTTGGTCGGCCAATCATCGGTCCTGTAACGGAATCAACTTCTCCAATGCTATAGCCACCCTCCAGCATTTTCCTTACTGTTATCAGTAAGCCATAGGTTCCGATTCTATTCGCAATAAAGTTTGGGGTGTCTTTTGCTTCTACAACCCCTTTACCTAAAACATCTTCACTAAACTTTTTCATAAAGGCAACAACTTCTGGATCCGTTTTTACTGTTGGAATAATTTCTAATAACTTTAAGTATCTAGGTGGGTTAAAAAAGTGGGTTCCGAGAAAATGCTTTTTAAAATCCTCTGAACAATCTTCGGCCATCTTTTCAACAGATATCCCCGAGGTGTTGGAGCTTACAATTGCACCCTGCTTACGAATCTCATCAATTCGGGAAAATACCTTTTTCTTAATAGGAAGGCTTTCCACCACAACCTCAACGATCCAGTCCACATCTGCCAATTTGTCCATATCATCTTCCATGTTTCCAACTTCGATTAAGTCTAGGCTTTTTTTAGTAGTTAGTGCTGCAGGCTTCTGCTTTAGCAATGCCTTTTTGCTTTGCGCAGCAGTTCTGTTCCGTACAACCTTATCTTCTAATGAAAGACCTTTAGCCAATTCCTCTTTCGTTAATTCCTTCGGCACGATATCAAGCATTATTGTGTGTATACCACAATTCGCCAAATGAGCAGCAATGCCGGATCCCATTACTCCAGAACCTAAAACAGCTGCACGCTTGATAGATTGTTTCATATTATCTCCCCCATTACCGACTTGAATGAATACTCATTCATTTTTTGAGTAAAAATAAAAGATAGCTCCCTATCCATCTACTCTTTACTATAAATGAAATTCTGATAATTCGCAAGAGAAAAAAGAATCCCCTGGTTGGTTTTTTAATTCGTCTTCAAAAAGGAGGATAAAAAGGACCGAGAAGTTCAAGGCGGCGTAGCTTTGAGTACCGGAACGTATGGTATTAATACGTGAGGAACGGACAAGCAAGCCAACGAAGAAATTCGATGTGTCATTTTTACTGGACTTTTTGAACAACTTCTTTTAGTTCCCTGGTTCTCTTTTTGAGAGAACCCAGGGCTTTGCAACAATTACTTTTTAAATACTCCTTTTAAAACGAATAGAACATTAGCCGGACGCTCTGCAAGTCTTCGCATATTGTACCCATACCAATCCTTTCCATACGGTACATATACACGCATTTTATATCCTTCTTTAAGAAGTGCCTTTTGAAGATCCAATCGAATACCATAGAGCATTTGGAATTCAAATTGATCCCTAGCTATTCCATGTTCCTTTTCCAATTCTTTTACATAAGTTATGATCGCTTCGTCATGTGTTGCCACGGCTGTATAATTCCCCAGTAGTATGTTCTGTTTTATTATTCTTTTATATGTCTTATCAACGTCCTTCTTATTTGGGTACGCAACCTCAGGCGATTCCTTATAAGCACCTTTCACAAGACGAAGATATGGGTTATAAGGGTTTAATCCCTCAATGTCCTCCTCCACTCTGTAAAGATAGGCCTGAAGAACCGTCCCTAAATTTTCATATTTCTGTTTTAATTCCTTAAATATATTTAATGTTTTTTCACAGCGTTCAAAATCTTCCATATCGATTGTCACGGTGACGTTATGTTTTTTTCCAGCTTCCAGGATGCGATGCATATTGTCCATGACCAACTCATGGGAAATATCAAGGCCCATAGAAGTAAGCTTTAAGGAGAGTTGTGAATCTAATTTTTGTTCGGCAATGACATTTATGGCATGGATGCATTCATCTGCTGATTCCCTAGCTTCCTGCTCATTATCGACAAATTCCCCCAAATGGTCCACCGTAACAACGTATCCGTTTTCATTTATTTCTTTAATTTTTTTTGCTGCACTATCAATATCTGTCCCTGCAACAAAACGAGCAGCACCAAAGCGTAACCCGTACTTTTTCGCTAATTTTGTTAGCGTTTTATTTTTTGATAAAAATAAAAAGAAGATTCTCAAAAGCTGTTCCAAGCTAAATACCCCCAAATAAACAAATATTTTTCTCTTGTCAAGATTACGACTATTTTATCACCTTT